>Ga0049084_10000067_pt1 | contig 36291 bp, 37 predicted proteins | sample GreLakmeON33MSRF_FD_66720 | JGI IMG/M metagenome (GOLD analysis project Ga0049084, IMG submission 66720) | Freshwater lentic microbial communities from great Laurentian Lakes, MI, USA - Great Lakes metaG ON33MSRF | ecosystem: Environmental > Aquatic > Freshwater > Lake | place: Great Lakes... | reverse complement strand
TGCAGCGAGCGATGACGTTGCTTATGGTGAGCCCTTTGGGTGTAGCCGACCGCCCCGCCGTAAATTTCGGAGAGATGGCCGAGTGGTCGAAGGCGCTCCCCTGCTAAGGGAGTATAGGCTCAAAAGGCTTATCGAGGGTTCGAATCCCTCTCTCTCCGCCAGTCTGATATGATTTTGTCGGTAACTGATCCGGCGAGAAATTTGATCGGAAATTTTTAGCGCCCGTAGCTCAGTTGGATAGAGTACTTGGCTACGAACCAAGGGGTCGTGGGTTCGAATCCTGCCGGGCGCACCATTAAATAAAGGGGTTAGGTGAAAGCTTAACCCCTCTTTTTTTTGCTAGCGCTAGTTCGCGCAGAGTCCCATCCATCCCATATTCATGGGCCGATAGAACCAAGAACAATCATATTTCCCAGGTCCTCAGTTGGTACAGACTCATACTCCAGAGTAAATCTGAAAAGCCAAAAGGCAATTGCACTTCAACTAACATCTACGGCTATTTTAACAAAGGGAGCATCATGGCTAGTCTAGACTCATCACGAATTTTCCAAACCGGTTTTGGCTTTTGGCAGTCAAAGGTCCTTCTCACAGCGGTCGAATTAGAACTCTTCACCAAGCTCGGGAGTCAGTCTATGACAGGAGAGTCTCTTGGTAAGATGCTCGATCTGCATCCTCGGGGGATCTGGGATTTTTTTGATACCTTGGTCGCACTCGGTTTTCTCAATCGTGATGGGAATGGCCCTACAGCGCTTTATTCTAATACCGATGAGACTGCTCATTTTCTTGATAAGAATAAACCCTCTTATATCGGCGGCATCCTTGAAATGGCTAACGACCGTTTATACCGGTTCTGGAATGACCTGGGGATCGCACTTAAAACAGGAAAGCCCCAGAACGAAATCAAACACAGCCAGAAGTCTATGTTCGAAGTCCTCTATGAAGACATATCAAGACTCGAGCAGTTCATGGGTGCAATGAGAGGAATCTCTTTTGGAAATTTCGAAGCATTTGCACAAAAGTTTGATTTTTCAGGTTACAAAACACTTTGTGACGTAGGCGGTGCCACCGGATTACTATCAAGCATTGTGGCAGAGCAGCATAAGCATTTGGAGTGCACGAGCTTCGACTTGCCCATTGTTGAGCCAATCGCAAGAAAATGGATTGCAAAGGCAGGACTATCTGACCGAATCAATATTGTATCGGGAGATTTTCTTAAGGAACCCCTACCGAGGGCAGACATTATTACGATGGGAAATATTCTTCACGACTGGAATCTAGAAAAAAAGAAGCACCTTATACGTTCAGCCTATGAGGCCCTTTCTGAGAATGGTGTATTTATCGTGATAGAGAATATTATCGATGATGATCGACGTACTAACGCTTTTGGACTCATGATGTCCCTTCATATGCTCATCGAGTTTGGTGACGCATTTGATTTTACCGGTGCTGATTTTTGGGAGTGGTGCACAGAGGCTGGATTTAAGAGGTATGAGGTCGTACATCTAGTCGGTCCATGTAGTGCAGCGATCGCCTATAAATAAAACCGTAGATGGCATATGCGCCTCTATCACCCTAAGACTTCCACCTCATAGAAACCAAATACACTGGGCTATCTCAATAATCTATAGATCTAGGTAATCTGCTATCAGCGGGAGAACTAAGTCTTGTTCTCTTAGGAAGAATGGGCAAGCTTAATCAAGGATATTAAGAAAAAACTGACTGGGGCTTCGGCCTCATTAAAACTTTCGGAAAGATTGCTAGTAATAGACTCATATCTCGCAGCAATCGCCTCCAAGTTTTTTGAATAGTAGTTTATTTTGCCAAGTCCATTTGTGGCCGAGAAGGTCTTTATATCAATCCGTGCTTAATCATGCTCTCTGCCATACTGATGATGGCCTCTTGCTGTGATCGTGGTTCCCACCCCAAGACCGTTCTGATGCGCTCGGTCGAGATATCCTGAGGCTTATTCAGATCGGGTATGACCAGACGGACTGAGCTATCAAATAATCCGACCACACGAAATAGGAAGTCCGGTAGGACGCGGGTCGGAACCCGATACCCACGACCAGAGAAGTGGTTATCAAGGATTAATGCGATCTCTTCAAGTGAGCAGATCGACCCGACACAGAAGAATCTCTTTCCCGCCGCATCAGGATGGACCATCGCCTTCAGATGGGCTGATGCGACATCCCTCACATCGGCGAGTGGGAACATAATCCGTCCCAGCCCGGGAACTTCACGGAGCATCAATTTCCGGATCGGCTCGGAGGAGGAGCGGAACTCAGAATCCATCACCGGACCAAACACAAATCCAGGATTGATGACTGCCATTTCAAGGTTTACGTTATCTGGTTGATTAACAAAGTGCCAAGCTGCAAGCTCGGCCAGTGTCTTACTCTTCTGATAGGCGGTGAGTTTTACATCCAGATTGGACCAATCGTCCTCTGTGAACTGCTTTTTCTGAACCGCATGACCTTGTATCGCTGCATCGATAGATGAGGTGAGTACGACCCTCTTCACACCAGCAGCTGCCGTTGCACGGAGTACGCGCATCGTTCCATCCCGAGCCGGTATGATCAGCTCATCCTCATTCTTAGGTAGCTTGAGCGGGACTGGGGAGGCGATATGGAGAACATAATCACATCCACTGACAGCCGACTCCCAGCCATCGTCACTCAGCAAATCAGCCCGGACCAATTCCAGACGGTCATTAGCATCTACATGCTGAGCCAAGGTGGATCGTAGTGCTGATGCCCGTGATAATTCTCGGAGTGTGCCGCGGACTTGATAGCCCCTCTGCAATAACTGCAGGACGCAGTTCATTGCAATGAATCCGGTTGCCCCGGTGACGAGTACCCGACCTGGTGAGGGATCTGTCGAGATCACGAAGGCCTCTTCACGGGGCTCATAAACCTTTTATACAAAATTTTTCCAGTTGCTAGTCATAACGGCATAATTTTACCAGTCTATGATATGAAGTGCGATCAGTTAAATCTGATCTATTACGGTTCGAGAAAAGTGAAATTAAGCCTCGCACTGAGGCCGGAATAGGAACAATTTGTCCCGATCCCAGAGTGAAAATATCTTAAGTGATAGATCGATATAATTCTCACGGTTCCTACATTATATTTGACAGTTCCTAATTAAAGGTGTGTATGCTTAGACACTTGCACTCGATCTACCGAAGGATAGTTTTTAGGTCGTCATTGTTGATGATGGCTCCAAGGATGGCACCCCTGACAAGGTCGGTGCTTGGGAAAGACGTTCCCCTGTTCGCCTGATTGAGCGACGCGAGAAGCCTGACCTGACTGCATCCATCTGGGCCGGTGTTGTGGTTTCACAGGTTGAGGTAATCGTGGTGATGAATGCGGATCTGAGTTATCCATCAGAGAGACTGGCCCGGGATGTATTGATGAAGATTGGCAACTATGCCATCACCGCCAAGAAACTTGTGGGGAGAGTTTCTGCCGCTTGACACGAAGTAGGGAAAGACTGGGTCTCTGGAAATTAATCTCTCTTTAGCGGTGTAGGGGTAAATGCTGTTTCTGGGATGTTCATCTCACTCGACAGTGATGCTCTGCCGCTGAAGTCCCTTCCTCATTCCTTCTGGACTACGTAAGAATACGTATCTTCTCTTAAAGATTTCCCCACACACTTATGTTTCTCATTGATTTTATTCTCCATATTGATAGGCACCTTCAACAACTCGCCTCGGAATATGGTTTATGGGTATATGGGATTGTCTTCCTGATTGTGTTTTGTGAGACCGGGCTTGTGGTGCTCCCCCTTTTGCCTGGGGACTCCTTGCTATTCGCCGCAGGCTCCCTCGCATCTCTACCAGATTCGCAACTAAGCCCCCATCTTTTATTTCTTGGGTTAAGTATTGCAGGTATTTTGGGAGATTCTCTGAACTACTGGATAGGGAAGAAAATAGGACCTAAAGTATTTTCCTCACAAGAGTCCCGCTTCTTCAAGCGCGACTATCTCGATAAGACGCATGCCTTCTACCTCAAGTATGGCGCTAAAACGATCGTCATCGCCCGATTCATTCCCATCATTCGAACCTTCGCCCCATTTGTTGCAGGTGTTGGGGCGATGCCTTATCGCACCTTTTTTTTATATAACATAATCGGTGCTGTGATCTGGGTTGGATCATTTGTCTATGCTGGGTTCTACTTTGGACAGCTTCCCTTTGTACAAACAAACTTCAATCTCATCATCCTGGCAATCATTATTTTATCGATAATGCCACCTGTAATTGAATACCTCAAACACCGCTTCAAAAAATAAAGAGCAAGCCCACTTTCAGTCGAGAGATCTTTTCGCAGAGATCTTATTTCTAATAGAGCTCATGCAAGTCTCACTTTGGTTCTGAAGAGATCAAGGAATGAGTGTGGTTTCAATTTCTCATTTTTGAGTTAACCTATTGCTGGATGATTCAGCGCTGACAGTATTGTCATTAAGTTGGCGGCGATCACCCATTAGATTCCACAATAACTAATGAACTACGGCTTAAGGAGTGCCAATCTTGCTTACTAGTCAGCTCCCAAAATTCTTCATTGCACTGATTACCCTTATCGCTATTCCAGATAGTTATGCTGAGTACTACTCTCTTAATGATTGTAAAGGCTATGCTAAGTATGGACTCCCAGGACAGGGCGGAACTCTGTTATGTAGGAAGGGGTATCTTCTTGCTCATGACCCAGTTCGGAAGACCCCCATCTGGGTTGCTGAGCACCTAACTAGCGATAAGGCGAGAGGTTCTATTGAGCGTGCGAATAACTTCCAACCAGACCCTGAACTTATTAAGGGCGAACGTGCGGAAATCTTGGACTATAAAGGGAGTGGTTACGATCGAGGGCATATGGCCCCTGCCGGAGACATGAAGTGGGATCCGCAGGCCATGTTGGAGAGCTTTTTCTTGTCGAACATAGTCCCGCAGACAGGAATAGGCATGAATCAAGGCATTTGGAAAGATTTAGAAGAGAGGGTCAGACTCTGGGCAACTAACCGAGGAGAGATTTATATCTATACCGGACCGATATATGCCAAGGCACCTCCTGATAGCATAGGTGCAAACAAAGTCGCTGTTCCAACACATTTGTATAAAATCATTTATGACCCGGTAGCAATTGAGGCCATTGCCTTCATTATGCCAAACACGAAACTTAAAAGTTCGGATATGCCAAGATACATTGTCACCATCCGGGAGGTCGAGGAAAAGACGGGGCTTAATTTCTTGTCTAAATTGAATCCAAAGATTGCGGATATAGTCGAGTTAACTAAGTCAGAGTCTCTTTGGTCAGAGTAAGTTTTCTCTGGTCTAGTGTCTTCAATCAAAGCGCTTTAAACCTGAATCCAGATCTCTAAAGTCTTCTGCTTAATTTTTTTTAAAAGGGAATCCATTGTCGTTCGGCAATTTAATTGAATAGATTCATCTGGTTATTGTCTTGTGGTGTATCCGTTTGCAGCTTGGCTTAGTGAGCGCGCAGACAGGTTTCGATGTCGCGCAAGCTCTCTCATAAGTCAGTTGCGCGAAAGCTAAGCAGAGAAATTGATCGAGATGCGAAAACGTCTTGGTTGGGTATTTGGAAGGGTAACGCAGTACACAGCGATGAAATGTGTGGAGAGGTAAATGCTCCATGAGTTGTGCGAACACCAATTTGCTCGAATACATGATGAGAAGCTCTGGGAAAAAATCCCAGTTTCTCAAAACATTCAGGTTCAAGTCCGTGACACCCATAAATGTAGCTTTTATCATTTTAGATCAACTTGTTATTTAACCGTCTAGGCTGCATTGCTGGACACTTCTGGCGGAATATATATGTTTGTTTCTACTGCTGTGCTTGACACGCCGGTGAGGACGTTCCTAACATGGCTGTATTTCCACAGGTATCTCCGTGTCGATTGAAAATATCAGAAGTCTAATTGCCCAAGACATGGGCGCAGTGGATGAAGTTATTCGCGAGAAGCTTCATTCGCATGTGGCGCTCATTCGTCAGGTAAGCGAATACATCATCAATAGTGGCGGAAAACGGCTACGTCCTTCGTTGGTGCTTCTATCTGCAGGCGCTTTTGGTTACTCTGGTAAGCGTCACCACGATCTCGCGGCGGTTATCGAGTTTATTCATACCGCAACTCTGTTGCATGATGATGTGGTTGATGCATCTGAATTGAGGAGGAGTAAGGCGACTGCTAATGCCCTATTCGGGAATGCAGCCAGTGTGCTGGTGGGCGACTTTCTTTACTCACGTGCATTTCAGATGATGGTTGAGGTCGATAATATGCGAGTCATGCAGGTGCTTGCTGACGCAACCAATACGATAGCCGAGGGCGAAGTCCTTCAGCTGCTCAATTGCCGAGACCCTGATGTTGATGAGGAAAACTATCTGCGTGTGATTCGTTATAAAACCGCCAAGCTGTTTGAGGCTGCCACGCGCTTGGGAGCAATTCTTGGCGGCTCTTCTCCAGCAGAGGAAGAGGCGATGGCTGCATATGGCATACATCTGGGTACGGCCTTTCAATTGACAGACGATATACTGGATTATTCTGGTGATTATCAAGATACCGGCAAGAATCTGGGAGATGATTTGGCCGAAGGTAAGCCCACATTGCCATTAATTTATGCGATAAAGAATGGTTCAAGTGAGCAGGCGGCTATCATCCGAAGAGCCATTGAGAAGAGTGGAGATGGGGGGTTTCAGCCAGTACTAGAGGTCATTCAACAGACCGGTGCGCTAGATTACGCAAGGCAGCGGGCACAAGATGAGTCCAATATTGCATCGGCGACAATTGCGTCCCTTCCAAATTCTGAATACAAAGAGTGTTTGTTACAATTAGCTGTTTTTGCGGTCACGCGAAATCATTAGGCCGACCCAATACATTTACATTTGAGAGTATTTTAAAGCCGACTTAACCTGAGTGAGAGCAGGCAATTTGCAAAATCAGTAACCTCTGATTCACTGTAGTATCAGTTATCTTTTTCGGGGTGTAGCTCAGCCTGGTAGAGTACTGCGTTCGGGATGCAGGAGTCGGAGGTTCGAATCCTCTCACCCCGACCATCAAAATACCTCAGCTACTTTACGCATTTTGAGGTATTTTGATGGCTCCTGAGATTACGCACGGCTCGAAGTGGTATCTTAGTAAAGCTTATCTGGATTCTGCAGAGATGATAAATTTTGTTGATGAGGATCGGTTCCTCTCACCCCGATCACTAATTGCAGTAATGGAGTCAATTCATTGGGTAAACTAATATTCTTCATCCTCGTCGGCGTGTTGATCTTCTGGGGAATAAGGCGTCACCTGCGCGGTGTGAAGAAGGGTGATGAGGAGTCACCCGGTGAAGAGGAAGATATGGTCTGCTGCCTCCATTGCGGTATTCATCTGCCTAAAAGTGAGTGTGTCAGCTCTGAAGGAAAATTCTTCTGCAGTGATGAGCATCGGCGCCTGCATTTAGAATCCTAGCCACAGTCATTTCTGGCCTGATTGCGAGCCAGATCAGTTTCATATCGACTCAGAAGATTCCTAAAAAAATCCCCACTAGAAATTTTAGAAATATTTTCCTGTCGTCATTTTCTGATTTTCGGAAACTCAAAAAAAGCGTCGGTTAGAGAGATTCCTCATGTATTTTTATGGTGCTGGCTTATTATCTCTAGTTTCTAGTAGAGATCGAGTCAATCTCCATAAACTTCTTTTGCACGCTTGGTAAATGCTCCGACGAAGTTATTAACGATGCTGAAGAATAGCGGGCCGACCAGCTTATCTAGTAGCATATTTGAAAATGTATAATGCAGAAAGAATTCAACCTTGCAGCTTTTGTCTGTAAGGGGGGTGAAGCTCCATTTGCCGTCGAGATGTTTAAATGGGCCGCTAAGTAATCTCATCTTGATTGATTTTGGAACGTCCCGAATATTCTCAGTGGTAAAGCTATGCTTGAGATGGAGGTAGCTGATAACAATCGTCGCATGATTGATATGCTCATCACACGCTATCACGGAAGATCCAGCGCACCATGGTAGGAACTTTGGGTAATTCTCCACCCCATCTATCAAAGCGAACATCTGGCTTGCTGAATGATTTATCTGGACTGATTTTTCAATTATTGGCATCGAATAAATCACCTTTGAACGATAATAAAGATCAAAAATCCCATTACGATGAACTTAATTTTTATAATTTGCAACTATCTATTTTTGTAAAAAAGTTCCGTTAAAAAAATTTTATTTGTCGGTCAACACTTAGCCTGAGTATAGGGCGGCGCTCTAGTTCCATTCGCCTTAATCTGTGGGCATTATGCAAGAGGGGAGTATTGAGTATAGAGAGTCCATGGAACTTGACTAGCCAGAAAGAAGGCTATAAAAATTATGTGGCTTTTATCAGATAGTAATATGATAGGCTCATATATGGTACTGTAGAAGCGATTGATAAATTTAATGAGGGGTCATGGCTTTCCTCCCTTTTTATATACCTGAAAATAGGCAACTCAAGATTGCGATCTTAGGGGGCGGATACGCCGGGATCGCTGCCATGACCTCTATTCTGCGGTATATGCCTGAGGCGGTCATTACCCTAATTGATCCACGATCTCAGCACGTCAAGATTACGCATCTACATGAGACCTTCCGCTATCCTCTGGAAGATGTACTGATACCCTTCGGCATTCTTGAGGAACGGTTCGGTTGCCGTCATGTCTGTACCGAGTTCACCCTAAAAGAGAATACCCTGTATCAATGGCAAAATGATAAGTCTATCAGGCTAGATGACCAGATCATTGAGTTCGATTACCTTCTGATTGCATCTGGTGCTGCCAGTAAGAAGATGGATGTGACACCGGATGTCGTGACTCTTCAAGACTTCATAACTCTGAGTGGAGCAGACTTATTAAGTAGCCGTCTAGATGCAAGTTCTGCTCAGGATCAGCCTATCTCTATAATCGGGGGGGGGGCCACAGGAGTTCAATTCCTATTTGAAATTGCACTTTTTTTACGTCGAAAGAAACTTAAGAACAAGCTAAGATTGATCGATGGTGGAGACCGAGTACTCAAACAATTTCCCGAGGGATTCTCTAGTTATACCCAATCACGTATGAGTGATCAGGGTATCGACTTTCATCCCAATACCTTCTACCACGGACAGGTGGATGGGAGAATTTTTCTAGAAGAGAGGGGTGGTAGGGGCCGATTTGATTTGCCATCGGCAATGTCATTCATGTTCTTGGGTAAAAAACCGGAAAATATCTTCCTCACCAATACCTTCGGGCAGGTATTGGCGAATGAATTTCCGCTTGAAAATATCTTTGCTGCGGGAGATTGTTCAAGTTACAATAAATTTGGTTCAAATGTTATGTCAGCTCAGTCTGCTGTTAGGAAAGGGAAGTTATGTGCGCGTAATATCTTGCGCCACTCTGGCCGAATAAAAGTTCTTGAGCCTTATCTGCATCGCGACCTGGGATATGTTGTTAATCTTGGACCCTCAGATGCGGTTGGTTGGTTAGGCGTAGAGGGGAATGTCGTTACCGGTATGCCTGCACTGGCGATTAAGGAAGTGGTAGAAATACAGTATGATTTATTGCTCACTGGAACAGATACCTATCTGATCTAAATAGATTTACCTGGGGGAGGTGCTTATGTTCGGCTTACTTAAGGATGTCCAAGTTACTGGTAAGGCTAATACAGTCATAAATTGCAAATGCGATATAGTTTTTAATTTTGTGGGTGCTAATTTCTTCAAGAATTATCCAAGATGGTCACCGGAGGTTAAAGATTTAAAGATGTTGAGTAGCGCTCCAGTCAAGATCGGTACGTTATGTAAACAGGTTCGGGTGGACCAAGGAAATCGGTCAGAATCTACATTTCAAGTGACAGCCTTCACTGAGGGGAGGCGTATCTGCTTTGAAGGTACCACTAGCCCCTTTCGGTGCGACTATGCATTAGAGCCCGCCACCCAAGAGAATTCGAGTCGAATTACATTTACCTTTGAATTGCTCAAGCTAGAAATGTATATGAAGCCCTTCGAGAAGTTAGTTCGTATGGCCATACAAGATGGCACAGAGAAAACAGTGAGTAATATCAAAAAGCTAGTCGAAGAAGAGGTAGGGTCAGTATCAAAATGATACTGATTTCTTGTTTTACAATAGTATTTTAATATTTTTATAAATTTTATTCTTGGAGGGAAGTGATGTTTATACCTGAAAAAGACAGTGGACTGATTCCTCAAATCCTAACAAAAGTATTGGACTCTTGCGTCAATGGCGTCACCTTGTCTGACCCCGATGTTGAGGATATGCCTCTTGTCTACGCAAATAAGGCATTTGAAACCGTGACCGGTTACTCGAATGAAGAGACTGTGGGTAGAAATTGCCGTTTCTTACAAGGTACCGATCGCGACCAACCGGAGGTTGGGAAGTTACGGGAGGCGATTAAAAATAAACAGGAAATTGGAGTAACCTTGAGGAATTATAAGAAGAGTGGGGAGTTATTTTATAACCATTTGGAGATGACTCCCTTGTTTGATCCACATGGGAACCTGCTCTATTATTTGGGTGTGCAGTTCGATATTACTACTCAAATCCGCGCAGCAGAGGAAATAAAGTTGCTAACTAGTCGACTAAATAAATTGGAAAATAAATAGCTGCTAATTTCTTGTTCTAAAGCCTTCTGATGGGCTGCTGAGTTTACAGGTTTGACGGGTGTGCATAACTTACTTATGTCTTAGCAACGTCTTGGCGTTTGTTTTGGCTATTTAATTTCCGTTCTGATTTTAACCGACCCAGTTCCGTCAATGGAGCCTTGCTATCATCCCATTATGAAGCTAAAAATCGGCATGACAGCCCGGCATTATCGTCAACGCATCTTCCGTAAGTATCTAGCGATCAGCCTCATACTCTGCACTAGTTGGGTGGCAGGTTCAGTAACACCAGTCCTTGCACAGTCAACGGCGCTACCCACAGTTCCGACGCTCAACTTAGAGAGCTATGCCGGGAAGTGGTACGAAATCTCCCGCCTACCCATGTGGTTTGAGAGGCGTTGTCTCGGTGATGTTTCGGCTACTTACACGCTGCAGCCCGATCAAACTGTTAGTGTTTTGAATGCTTGCCGTACTGCAGAAGGTGTAATCTCAGCCCGGGGCGTTGCCGTAGTACCTAACCCGCAGAATCCAGGTCAATTGCGGGTGCGTTTTGCCCCGGCATGGCTGTCATTTCTCCCGTTCGTATGGGGTGACTACTGGGTGATTGATCTTGCACCCGATTACAGCTGGGTTGTAGTGGGTGGGCCGAGCCGAGAGTATTTCTGGATATTGGCACGCACGCCAACGCTAGACGCGAGCATAACGACTTCCTTAAAGGACAAGGGGCGGGCATTAGGCTTCTCGACCGAGCGTATGATTGATGTCGAAAATACTGGGAACTAGCCTTCCCCTGCAATTCCATAAAACGGGGGTTACCCTGCATAAAGGGTAAGGACTGTTCTGTCTAAGTGTTAATTTACACAGCAGTTATCACGCCCTAATTATTTACAGTCACCAATCCTCTTGCCAGTATAAATATGGTCTATTTTTATTGGTTTTGAGTCTTTCATTTCCATCTTGATCACTGTCGACCCTTTGTATTTATCGGATTCAAATTCAATATTGCCTGACCCTGTCATCTTTAAATCACCCCGGCACTCCATCGCCCAGGAAGCGTTATTATCGATGATCCTGTAGTTACGAAATTCACATAACTTATCCGTAGCAATCGGAGACCTTGATTGATTCTTATTATTTATACAAATCGTCTCTTTATGTGCAGAGAGATGAAGCAACATATCAGGCATCTCAGTCTCTGATGTGATCTCCCATTTCGCATCTGTTCTGAGAATGCATAAGATGCAGATGGCCACCCAATAATGATTACTAAAAATCCCAACAAAATTTTCAATTTGCCGTGCTAATTCTTAACAGAATTAACGTTCTAAGTTATTCTTTATCAAGATTAAATATCAATGTAGCCTTATCGGTTTATAGTTTGTATCCTGAGTTTTATTCTGTCCCCATATCTGAGCGAGGTATGATGAATCCGCCAAGATGACCGAGGCCAACTTGAACTCATCATCCATCCCAGTAATGATGTTATTCTGTTTCAAATACCGAGCTCTTAAAGGTGCTACTCTCATTACAAATGTGACCACTTGATTATTTGAATCCTCGAGAGCATATGAGTTAAGTGTAACCATTGAGCCATCATCAGAGTCAGGCAATGGTGGCATCTCAGGATAGGCGTACCCATAACTTCCGGTCTTATGATTGAGGTCTTTAAGGGTTGCCTTTCCGGAGACGAATCCTTTAAATTCTCTTGGTACGCTAGTCTTTAAACCTTCCCATTCAGTCGCGATATAGAGAATCTTTTTATCGTTACGGGAGTAAATTAAGTGCAGTCTCCCCCCCTCTATTAATGAATATTTCTCCGAGGTATAGTCACCGATATTTTCTTTTATAGATGGAGGTCTCCCAAGTATCGACAGAGATGAGATATCGTCGCCAATCGAAATTCCAGAGAGCGAATACTTTAATAGTTCCTTCGCCGGTCGTGGTACAGACCCAGTTGATATCTGGTATTCATGATCTGATATCGATTTCTCTTGCAGAAAATTACTAGCTGCAACAAGAACGATCACTAGATAAACAACAACAATCAGATCTTTATTTTTGAAAAAATCTTTTATAGAGCGTGGATTGAATTTGTGCGAATTCTTAGAGGGGTCGGGTTCCATTTGAGACTCTATCTAGCCTTCAGTATTTAGAAAGTCATTCGCCTTAATGGGGAAGTGATGAGTTGCTATTTCAATGACAAAGTTCATTCCCACTCGATCGTTGCAGGCGGTTTTCCAGAGATATCGTAGACTACTCGGTTGATGCCGCTTACTTCATTGATGATTCGGTTAGAAACTTTTCCTAGCAAGGAATAGGGTAACTCTGCCCAATGCGCAGTCATGAAGTCTTGTGTTTGGACCGCCCTTAATGCGACCACATACTCATAGGTGCGGCCATCACCCATCACTCCTACCGATTTTACGGGTAGGAATACGCTGAATGCTTGTGATGTCTTTTCATACCAGCCCGCGGCATGAAGCTCCTCGATAAAGATTGAATCAGCACGTCGTAATAGCTCGGCATATTCGTATTTAACTTCACCAAGAATACGCACCCCAAGCCCTGGACCAGGGAATGGGTGTCGGAAGACCATATCATGCGGCAATCCTAACGCAATCCCTAGCTCGCGCACTTCATCCTTGAATAATTCACGTAATGGTTCGAGCAATTTTAAATGGAGCGTGTCGGGCAGGCCGCCGACATTGTGGTGCGATTTTATGGTGTGTGCTTTTTTAGTCTTGCCACCGGCTGATTCAATTACATCCGGGTAAATTGTTCCCTGTGCTAACCACTTGGCATTTGGGATCTTGGCGGATTCGCGTTGAAAGACTTCGACAAACTCACGCCCGATGATACGACGTTTCTGTTCCGGGTCAGTGACACCCTGTAGATGTTTGAGAAATTCTACACTGGCATCGATATGGATCACCTTTAGCCCTAGATTCTTGGAGAAGGTGTCAATAACCTGTTCTGCCTCGTTCAGTCTCAGCAGCCCATTGTCCACGAATACGCAGGTCAGTTGCTTGCCGATGGCACGTTGGATCAGAACCGCCGCTACCGATGAATCCACCCCACCTGATAGCCCTAGAATTACTTCGTCCTTGCCCACTTGGGAACGGATCTTTCCGATTGCTTCATCGATATAATCAGGCATGTTCCAGTCAAAACCGATTCCGCAAATATCATGGACAAAACGCTCGATAATGGCTTTTCCTTGCAGGGTATGGGTGACCTCTGGGTGGAACTGAACACCATAGAATCTGCGTACTTCATCTGCCATAGCAGCGATAGGAGTGGCGGAGTTATTTGCCATGACACTGAATCCTTGAGGCATTACAGCTACTTTATCGCCATGGCTCATCCATACATCCAGAAATCTTTGTTCCTGCGAGTTGGAACGGTCATGAATGCCTTCCAGTAGAGCGGAATCTCCTTGTGACTGTATCTCGGCATAGCCGAATTCCCGTACTTTAGAGGTTTCAACAGTACCCCCCAGCTGTGCGGCCATGGTCTGCATGCCGTAGCAGATGCCGAGTACTGGAACTCCTAACTCGAACACGATTTGAGGGGCTCGTGGTGTCTCTTCCTCGGTAACTGAGGCGGGACCACCAGAGAGGATGATTCCTTGGGGGGAGAATTCTCGTATGAACTGATCAGTTACGTCGTAGGAATGAAGCTCGCAATAGACGTTGGTTTCGCGGATGCGGCGGGCGATCAGCTGTGTGTACTGGGAGCCAAAATCAAGGATAAGGATTTTTTGATGCATATCCCTCCTACTCCACGTGATAGTTCGGAGCTTCCTTGGTGATCTGCACGTTGTGCACGTGGGATTCGCGGATCCCGGCAGAGGTAATTTCAACAAACTCAGCCTTATTGTGCATTTCATCGATTGTGCCGCAGCCGAGATAACCCATGCCGGAGCGAACACCACCGATGAGCTGGTGGATGACTGCGATCACACTACCCTTGAAGGGAACGCGACCCTCTACACCCTCTGGCACCAGTTTTTCAGCGTCCCGCTCTGCCTGCTGGAAATAGCGGTCGCTGGAGCCTTGTTGCATGGCAGAAAGTGAGCCCATGCCGCGATAGGTTTTATAGGACCTACCTTGGAATAACTCAATATCTCCGGGGGATTCTTCAGTGCCAGCGAATAACCCCCCCAGCATGACCGAGTTGGCCCCGGCAGCAATTGCCTTGGCAATGTCACCTGAGTAGCGGATGCCGCCATCGGCAATCATTGGTACGCCCGTTCCGCTTAATGCGGCGGCGACATTCTGAATTGCAGTGATCTGAGGTACTCCAACTCCGGCAACGATGCGTGTAGTACAAATTGATCCAGGGCCGATACCGACCTTCACTCCATCGGCTCCATGGTCCACTAGTGCTTTCGCAGCCACTGCCGTGGCAATATTGCCACCAATCACCTGAATATGTGGGAACCGTTTCTTGACCCATTGGACCCGCTCAAGGACACTTTGTGAGTGGCCGTGTGCAGTATCTACAACGAGCACATCTACACCCGCTTCGGCCAATGCTTCGGCTCGTTCATCGCTGCCCTCGCCAACACCGATGGCGGCACCCACACGTAGACGTCCAAGATCGTCCTTACAGGCATTGGGGTGTTCAGATGTCTTGATGATGTCCTTTACGGTGATCAGACCACATAATTCGAAACTAGAATTCACTACCAACACTCTTTCCAATCGGTGTTGGTGAAGCAGTGCCATGGCCTCTTCACGGCTAGTCCCCTCCTTCACGGTCACCAGTCGGTCTTTCGGCGTCATGATATCTCTGATAGGCTGGTCCAGATTGGTCTCGAACCGCAGATCCCGGTTGGTGACGATACCGACGACCTTAGACCCTTCCACTACCGGCAGACCTGAGATCTTGTGATGGCGTGTGAGATTGAGCACTTCCCGCACTGTCATGCTTGGGGGGATGGTGATAGGGTCCTTCACCACTCCGCTTTCGAACCGTTTGACCTTGGTGACATGGGCCGCCTGAGATTCTGTCGGCATATTCTTGTGGATGATGCCGATCCCACCCTCCTGAGCGAGGACAATTGCAAGCCGCGACTCGGTAACCGTGTCCATAGCTGCTGATACCAGTGGGATATTGAGAGAGATGCTGCGGGTCAGTTTTGTAGCAAGCTTTACATCGCGGGGTAAAACTACGGAGTGGGCAGGAAGCAGCAAAACATCATCAAAGGTAAGTGCCTTCTGAACCAATCTCATAATAATGTCCTTTACAAAGCATTATTATAGCTAAACCTATGGGTTCCAGGCAAACGGCCCGACTGAGCATAAATAGGCGGCCTATCTCGAGAGGGGAGGACGACGAAGTGCAATCGATTATTATCGTTTACTGATGTTGTGCTGCTTCTGTGGATTTACTTTTAGGTGTTTTTGCATCTTGAGCACGTCTTCTGCGCGCTTCTTTTGGGTCAATTGTTAATGGCCGGTAGATCTCCACACGGTCTCGATTGCGAAGGACCGTCTCAGGCCTGACCAGTTTTCCGAATATGCCTATCTTATTGTGAGACAGATCGACCCCGGATAGTATCTCCTTGATTCTTAAAAGTTCTACCACCTGTCCGGCCGTTGTGCCGATGGGTACGGTCAACTGATGCAGAGCTTGCTCATGCGGTAGGGCATAGATCACCTCGATCATGATCGGTTCGTTCATGTCTCTCCGTAAACCTGCTCCGCGCGTTGGACGAAAGCGTCTACGAAGCTATTCGCGATGATGAAGAATACTGGTCCTACCAGTTTCTCCAGTATTTTATGTGAGAAGGTATAGTGCAGACGGAATTCCACCTTGCAGGCATCCTCAGACAATGAGACGAATCGCCACTGGCCATCCAGATGTTCAAATGGTCCGTCCAGGAGTTTCATCTCAATCAATTCCGCCACCTTCCGGGTATTCTCGGTGGTGAAGCTGTGTTTGATGTGATGATAATCGATCATGACGGTAGCATGAGTAACGCGATCATCCTGCCGATTAACGGATGAACCTCCGCACCAAGGCAGGAATTTAGGATAGTCCTCAACCGCATCTACCAGTGCGAACATCCTGCTTGCAGAGTGACTTACCAGAACCGATTTCTCAATTTCAGCCATGAGATAAAGCACCTTGATCCAATGAGGTGGTATGGAAAAGCTGTTAAAATACACGAAACTCACGTGAAATTCACCAGCTTTCGTCTCCTACATCAGTTCACTTTGAAATCGGCGGGAATCCTGACCACAGCCAAACCGGGGGAACTTAGAGCTCATTGTCTAGATCGAAGTACATGAGCATCGTTCAGAATAAGAAAGCCTTTCACGATTATTTCATCGAGGAAAGGTACGAGACGGGCCTGATCCTCGAGGGCTGGGAGGTCAAGGCGATCCGTGCTGGACGAGTGCAGATTAAAGAGGCGTATGTCATTGTCCGTAATGGAGAATTATTCCTCATCGGATGCCATATCAGCGCTCTTCCAACAGCATCCACGCACATCGATCCGGATCCAGTACGGACTCGCAAGTTGCTACTACACGCTGGCGAGATCGAAAATCTCATCGGTCGAGTGGACCGTGCAGGATACACGCTGGTTCCTCTGGATATGCACTACAAGAGTGGTAAGATCAAACTTGAAATTGGTCTTGCCAAGGGTAAGAAGCAGCACGATAAACGTGAATCCGAGAAGCAAAAAGAATGGGTGCGTGACAAGCAGCGTCTCATGCGTGTGAAGTAACGCTTAAAATCTGTCTCAACTTTATTTTTCGAAGATATCCCGTCATGCAAAGATCGATTGCCGTCTGGTTATTGGCCTGTTGTGTTCTGGTATTTGCCATGGTGGTAGTTGGAGGCGTCACACGCCTGACCAACTCCGGACTATCCATCGTCGAGTGGCAGCCCATCATCGGCACCCTACCACCCCTCAGTCAAAGCGACTGGGAGGTGGTTTTCGAAAAGTATCATCAGACCCCTCAGTATAAAAAAGTTAATCAGGGAATGAGCTTAGATGAGTTCAAGGGAATTTTCTGGTGGGAGTACTTTCATCGCTTGCTAGGTCGAGGCATTGGATTAGCATTCTTCATTCCCTTTGTATACTTTGTGGCTCGCAAGGGGATTGATCTGCGATTGGGCCTGAAGCTAGCAGGAATATTTCTGTTGGGTGGTTTGCAGGGGGCAATGGGCTGGTACATGGTGAAGAGCGGCCTGGTAGACAACCCCCATGTCAGTCAGTACCGCCTGACAGCCCATCTTGGATTGGCCTTCATCATCTATGCTGCGATGCTCTGGGTAGCTCTGGGGCTACTCTTCCCTAAGGGATCATTACACGGAGACGAGCGATTGCAGAGTTTACGCCGTTTTTCGCGGGGACTGACCACGCTGATTTTTGTTATGATTTTATCCGGGGGCTTTGTTGCTGGAATCCGGGCGGGTCTTGCTTATAATACTTTTCCGCTGATGAATGGACAATTCATTCCGACGGATATATTCGTACTGGAGCCGTGGTATCGGAACTTCTTCGATAATATGGCAACAGTCCAGTTTAATCACCGCATGATTGCTTGGATGCTGGCATTTCTGGTCCCGCTGTTTTGGTTCAGATCGAGGAAGTTACCACTTCCACCGTCAACCCGGTTGGCTTGCAATCTACTGATCATCATGTTGGCGGTGCAGATTAGCTTAGGCATTGCCACGTTATTGCTGGTTGTCCCCCTGCACTTAGCGGCTGCGCATCAGGGTGGTGCGGTATTGTTATTTACTGCTGCTTTGTGGGTCAGTCACAGACTGCGCTAGCCCACCGTTGCCACCGCATTGATTGCTACTTGATTCGCATCCCGGGTTGTGCGCCTTCGTCAGGGCTTAAGAGATACAGCCCGCTGCCATCACCGGCTGCCAGAACCATTCCCTCCGATAGACCAAACTTCATCTTGCGTGGTGTAAGATTGACCACCATCACGGTCAGCCTTCCTTTCAATTTTTCCGGATCATAAGCGGACTTTATTCCCGCAAAGACGGTGCGTTGTTCGGTGCCAATGTCCAGCGTAAGTTTAAGCAACTTGTCTGCGCCCTCCACCAGTTCGGCGTTGATGATCCTCGCGACGCGTAAATCAATTTTAGTAAATTCATCGATACTGATGGTAACGGGAGGGGTGATGGTTTCGATGATATTCTCCTGGTGTTGAGCATGCTGCTGCGGCGAATGCGGTTGATTGATAGTAGGAGTGAGACTTACCTTGCCAGCTTCAATCAGTGCAGCTGTTTGATGGGGATCGATACGGGACATGAGATGCTTATAAGGCAGAATTCGATCAAGTCGACATTTAGAAATCGCGGCCCAATCTAGTGACTGCTCAAGACCTAGAAGATCGGTTTCAACGCGCCGAGCCAGATTTGGAAGAACCGGCTTTAAGTAAATGGTGAGCATCACAAATGCGCGGATGGCAGCGCTACAGACGACTTGCAACCGGTCTTTTTGTGTCGCATCTTTGGCGAGTTCCCAGGGTTTATTCTCATCGACATATTGATTGGCGATATCCATTAGTCGAGTGATCTCGCGCACAGCCTTGCCATAATCTCGCTCAGTATAGTAAATCGCGATAGTCTCACTAGCGGCAACCAGATTTTTTTCAAGGTTAATCTCTGCAACCGAAGAGGACTGGCCAGAAAGGGGTAGGAGACGCCCGTCGAAGTGTTTCGTGAGAAATCCCGCGCAACGACTGGCAATGTTGATGTACTTTCCAATCAAGTCAGAGTTTACCCGTGTAGCAAAGTCCTCCAGATTCAGATCGATATCTTCCATGGTGGCATTAAGTTTGGCAGCATAGTAGTAGCGTAGCCATTCTGGATTAAGTCCCTGCTGCAAGTAACTCTCGGCGGTGATGAAGGTGCCGCGAGATTTGCTCATCTTCTCGCCATTTACAGTCAGGAAGCCGTGCGCGAAGATTTTGCTCGGTGTGCGGTACCCCGCATTTTCCAGCATTGCCGGCCAGAACAATGCATGGAAGTAGAGGATATCCTTGCCAATGAAGTGGTATAGCTCGGCAGTTGAATCTTTCTTCCAGAATTCATCAAAATCGATACCCTTATCGCCGCACAGTTTCTTAAAGCTGCCCATATAACCAACCGGCGCATCAAGCCATACATAGAAATACTTCCCTGGCTCACCTGGAATTTCAAAACCGAAGTACGGTTCATCCCGTGAAATATCCCAATCAGAGAGCTTATTCTCGCCCGTCTCTCCGAGCCACTCTCGCATCTTGTTGGATGCCTCATTCTGAAGTGTGCCAGAGGTGGTCCATCTACGCAGAAAGTTTACGCAGCGGTCATCCGATAGCTTGAAGAAGAAGTGATCCGAGGCCTTTCTGACAGGAACGGCACCCGTTACTGCAGAATATGGATTTTTTAGATCGGTGGGGGCATAAGCCGCACCACAGGACTCGCAGTTATCGCCATACTGGTCTTTAGCGCCGCATTTGGGACACTCACCCTTGATAAAGCGGTCAGGCAGGAACATTTGTTTGACCGGATCATAGAACTGTTCGACAGCACGTGACATAATCAGTCCAGCGGCCTTCAGTCTTCCGTAGATACCCTCAGCATAATGCCGAGTCTCAGGGGAATGGGTGCTGTAATAGTTATCGAATTCGATATGAAAGCAGGTAAAGTCGCGCAGATGCTCACCATGCACTCGTGTAATTAGGGCTTCGGGGGTGATGCCCTCTATCCCGGCACGTAGCATGATAGGTGTTCCGTGAGTATCGTCCGCACATACATAATGCACCTCATGTCCTTGCATTTTCTGGAAGCGGACCCAGATGTCGGTCTGAATGTATTCCACCAGGTGGCCGAGGTGAATGCTGCCATTGGCATAGGGCAGGGCGGAGGTGACCAGAATCTTTCGCTTACTCATCAAATGTCTGTAAGAATTCATTAAACACAGATTGTAACAAACTGTATAACCCAACCCGATATTTGTTAATATTCGGGACGTTTAAAGGCCGGTTATTTGCGTTTCAGTATAAGGGAGTTACAGCGTGGTTATTTCGGAGCAGCAGGTGCAGTCCGTACTCAGTGAGATCACCGATCTTAGCACCGGTAAGGATTATGTAACGAGTAAGGAGGCACGAAATATCAGGATAGATGGCTGCAATGTTGCGCTCGATATTGTGTTGGGTTATCCGGCTAAGAGTGTAATCCAGAGCATCCGAAAACAGGTGACCGATAAGCTTGCAGCCATCCCTGGCATTGGGTCTGTGAATGTAGACGTCTCTAGTAAGATTGTCTCTCACAGCGTGCAACGTGGGGTGAAGCTTATTCCGGGAGTTAAGAATATTATCGCAGTGGCCTCCGGCAAGGGGGGTGTTGGAAAGTCTGCCACTGCGGTGAATCTGGCCTTGGCGCTCGCCGCGGAGGGGGCCTCTGTTGGTATCCTAGATGCTGACATCTATGGGCCCTCGCAACCGCAGATGCTTGGCATTACAGGCCGTCCTGAATCGCTTGATGGCAAGAATTTGGAGCCGATGATGGCGCATGGCGTCCAGGCGATGTCAATCGGGCTCCTGGTCGATACCGATTCACCCATGGTGTGGCGCGGGCCGATGGTGACTCAGGCATTGCAACAGTTACTCAACGAGACCCGTTGGGATAATGTTGACTATCTCATCATCGATATGCCTCCAGGGACCGGCGATATTCAGCTGACACTGGCGCAGAAGGTGCCGGTTACGGGTGCTGTCATTGTCACTACACCCCAAGACATTGCACTGCTAGATGCGCGCAAGGGTCTTAAGATGTTCGAAAAAGTGGGTATTCCGATCATCGGTATCGTTGAGAATATGAGTACTCATATCTGCTCCAATTGCGGCCATGAGGAGCATATTTTTGGTGCGGGCGGTGGTGATAAGATGTGCAAGGATTACAGTACAGAATTACTAGGGTCGTTGCCGCTCGATATCAGGATCCGAGAGCAAACAGATGCCGGCAGGCCCACCGTGGTGGCGGACCCAGACGGACAGGTGGCAGAGATTTATCGCAGTATCGCCCGCCGTATCGCGGTAAAGGTTGACGAATTGTCTCAGGATTACTCAGAATTATTCGCCAAGATCGTGATTGAGGATAATTGATCAGGCCGATGAGTAAGCACAATTAGAGAGTCTGCAGGGATGGGTCATATCACATCTATTTATACTTCAACTTTATTGCCCTTTAAGAGATGACGATAAAATCTGACAAGTGGATCCGGCGCATGGCGATGGATCACGGCATGATAGAACCCTTTGAGCCGAATCAGGTTAAGGAGGCTAACGGTCACAAGATTGTCTCCTATGGGACATCGAGCTATGGGTACGATATCCGCTGCTCAGACGAGTTCAAGCTGTTTACTAATATCAACTCGACCATCGTCGACCCCAAGAATTTTGATGCTAACTCATTCGTAGATGTAAAGAACGATGTCTGCATCATCCCGCCTAATTCCTTTGCACTAGCACGGACCATTGAATACTTTCGCATCCCTCGTAATGTTCTGACCATCTGTCTGGGTAAGTCTACTTATGCCAGGTGCGGTATTATCGTCAATGTCACTCCATTCGAACCGGAGTGGGAGGGATTCGTGACACTGGAATTCTCTAACACGACTCCGCTCCCCGCTAAAATTTATGCGAATGAGGGTGTGGCCCAGGTGATCTTTTTCGAGTCTGACGAAGTATGTGAGACCTCTTATAAAGATCGTGGTGGAAAATACCAGGGTCAGCATGGCGTGACCCTTCCAAAGATTTGACAGGCTCAGCTCTCTTTGTCCGACTGTTGTGTATTTTCCGAAAACCGAAGACTGTTCCGGCACACTGTTTAGAGACTCCAATACCCTCACCTCGAACAGATCCTAATCCCATAATATCAAATGTCTTTTTTTGTGGTATTGCGAGTGGGATACAGTGCCATTTCATAACCCTAAAAAAATACTTGATTCCACTAGAATGAAGACTATAATTCGCTTTTTTTACACTACTCTATCAATACTGCACAGGGGGTCATCATGAAAAGCAAAGCAAACTACTTCGCCTCGATTGAGCTGGTCAATATCCATATTCCTGAAACGTAGCGCCTCCTTAGAGGGAGAATCTCATGCAAACCAGTATCGCCGCTCTACGTAAAAAAGTAGAAGCTGAAGTCATGCTCGATACCCATCCCGAAGTCAGCCTGGATTTTAAGTATGTCCAGGAGGCCCTGCAAAAGGGCTACAGCAAGCCATTCTTGCTAGTTGACAGCAGTATTGTTCGTACCAAAGTCCGTCGCTTCAAAGCTGCCATGCCGCGAGTGCATCCGCATTACGCAGTAAAGGCCAATCCTGATCCACGTGTGCTAAAAACGTTGATTGAAGAGGGTGTCGGCTTTGAAATCGCTTCCATTGCAGAGCTGGATCTTCTGCTTACCCTGGGTGTTGCGCCTGCGGAGATCTACTACAGTAATCCGATGAAGTCACGGGCATATCTTGAGTATGCCGCTGCTAAGGGTGTTGAGTGGTACGTGCTGGACAGTGTAGAAGAGTTACGCAAGATTGTTAGTGTTAAGTCTGATGCGAAGATGTATCTGCGCATAGATACTCCCAATATAGGGAGTGACTGGCCATTGGCAGGTAAATTTGGAACACATGCAGCCGAGACTAAAGAGATCATCCTTGAAGCCGTTAAGCTCAAGGCAGACCTGGCCGGAGTCACGTTTCATGTGGGATCGCAGTGCCGGAATCCGCAGAACTGGCAGGAGGGGATCAAACGCTCAAAAAGAGTCTTTGCCGATATGCGCCATGCCGGGCTGATTCCGCGACTGCTCAATATCGGTGGTGGCTACCCGGTTCGTCATGTAAAGCCTATTCCATCAATTGAAGTGATTGGGGAGGGCATTAATGCAGCCATTGCCGATTTGCCGGCCGATATCCATGTCATGGCTGAACCGGGTCGTTATCTAGTATCGGATGCGGCTTACTTTGTTTGCCGTGTGGTAGGAACAGCCACTCGTAACGGTAAGCGATGGATGTATTGGGATGCCGGAATGTTTGGTGGAGTGATTGAGGTCACCGAGGGTCTGCGGTATGAGATTATTACCGACCGAACAGGGCATCGTATTTCCTGGTGCGTTGCCGGACCGACTTGCGATTCGGTGGATATTCTGATGCGTGACGAGATGCTGTCAGAAGATGTTCAGGAGGGGGATTTCATCTATATTCCCAATGCTGGAGCCTATACGACGGCCTATGCCAGTAACTTCAATGGCTTTCCATTACCTGATGTAGTCGTGATTTAGATAGTGCTTTTAGATAAAAATGGCGGAGCATTATGCTCCGCCATTTTTTTGGGTCTTTCTTCTGCTGATCAAGCCAGAAGGCCTTAATCAGTCTCTGCGGTCGAGCACCACGAAATGGTATTCAAGTCCATCGCCGTCGTTCAGTCTGTGCTTTTCACGGGAGATTTCGCGCCACTCCTGCTGATTAAGTTCTGGGAATAATGTATCTCCATCGAACTCCTGCTGAATTTCGGTGATATAGATACGCTGGCACAGTCCTAGGGACTGTCGATAGATCTGTGCGCCGCCGATGACAAAGATCTCCTGATCTACCTCCTCACCCGCACTGCAAACTTTTAGCGCTTGATCTAATGAAGCAACCACAATAGCGCCCGGCACTTGATAATCAGGTTGACGGGTGATGATGACGCTAGTTCGCCCGGGTAAGGGTCTGCCGATGGATTCATAGGTCTTGCGTCCCATGACGATATGATGACCCATGGTGAGTTGTTTGAATCTCTTCAGGTCTGGAGGGAGTTGCCACGGCAATGCATTTTTCCTGCCAATGACACGATTCTTTGCCATCGCCACCAGAATGGAAAAATGCGGTGGGGTCATACCGCGACCGGTGCCTTGATCGATGGATGAGGGTCGTAGCCTTGCAGCGTGAAGTCTGTATAGGCAAAATCGAAGATACTCTTGATTGCTGAATTTAGCTGCATCGTTGGCAACCTCCTAGGCTCTCGGATTAATTGCTCTTGAACCTGATCTAAATGGTTAAGATAGAGATGAGCATCACCCAGGGTGTGGACAAAATCACCAGGTTGTAGTTCGCAGACTTGAGCCATCATCAGTGTCAACAATGCGTAGGAGGCAATATTGAATGGCACGCCCAGAAAGATATCAGCACTGCGTTGATAGAGTTGGCAGGAGAGCTTGCCATCAGCGACATAGAACTGAAAGAAAGCATGACAGGGTGGTAGCCTCATCTTATTTAGTTCGCTTACATTCCAGGCTGAAACTATCATACGTCTGGAGTCTGGTGTATTCCTGATCTGTTCAATGACCTGACTGATCTGATCAATGTGTTGTCCATCCGTACCCGGCCATGAGCGCCACTGGTGGCCATAGATCGGGCCGAGATCGCCGTTCGAATTGGCCCATTCATCCCAGATAGAGACCCCATTATCCTTGAGGTACTTGGTATTGGTGTTCCCTTGAAGGAACCACAGCAGTTCGTGAATAATGGATTTTAGATGGCACTTCTTGGTCGTCACTAGGGGGAACCCTTCCGACAGATCGAACCGCATCTGATAACCAAATACGGAAAGTGTACCGGTCCCGGTTCGGTCGGACTTCTTGTGCCCATGATCACGTACATGTTGCATCAGTTCGAGGTATTGGCGCATGGGAGGTCGGATGTTAGAGGTCGGTAGTATGTCTTTGGGGAAAGTGGCCCCAAGTAAATTTGAGCATGGCGTATATAATGATAACTGATATTTTACGGGACAGACGCCAATGCTTGCGACACTGACACAAAATGCATCACCCCTGAATCAATCCACCCAAGCAACACATATCTTGGTAATACTTCCAAAATTAAATAAGGTATCGGATGGGCTTCCACATAAACCTGATTTCCCAGGTAGGGATGCGTTGGAGGCCTTGTTATTACGGCGCAAGATGAAGCTGGATGAAATAAGCGAATCGCCGGTGAGTGCCAATCTCAAGAGTGGCGCATTGTGTGCCTGGGTCATGCCGGATATGGAAAAGTCTCAATACGACCAACAGACATGTGTTCGTAAGGCGGTGCAGCTGCTTTTAGAGGAGGGGCCATCAGAGATCTGTCTTGCGGTTTACGGCGATTCTAATCAGAGGCGTACCTTTGCGGAATTGGCAGTTTATGCCGCATGGGTCAACGGATCACTACTACCGCTGCGGAAGACTGGCAAGAAAAAAACGAACAAGAGTTCACTCGCTAGAATCGTGCTGAATGGATACAAGGTGGATGACGGTTTTGTATTGCTGCGTTCTAAGGCGGAGGGAAATCTATTGGCCCGCGAGTTGACGGTGCTGCCAGCGAATGAGCTGACGCCGAGAGCCTATCGTGACCGTATCAAGAAGCTCGCAGCCAGTGAGGGTTGGAAGCGGCGAGAGTTTGATCTCAAGGGGTTGCGCAAAATAGGTGCAGGAGCTTTCGTTGCAGTAGCTCAGGGCAGTGACCCAGAGGATGCGGCCATCGTACACTTGCAGCGGCGCGTAAAGGGTGCAAAGAAGACCATAGCATTAGTGGGTAAGGGTATCTGCTTCGATACCGGGGGACATAATCTAAAGCCGGCACGATACATGCACGGGATGCATGAAGATATGAACGGTTCGGCAGTAGCTCTCGGCATCCTCTTGGCCGCCACTCGTGCTAACTTACCTATAAACATTGACTGCTGGCTCGCGATTGCGCAGAACCATATTAGCCCGCGTGCCTATAAGCAGAATGATGTCGTTACAGCTCTGAATGGAACTACGATTGAGATCATGCATACCGATGCAGAGGGGCGCATGGTGCTAGCCGACACATTGACCCTGGCGGCAAGAGAGAAGCCAGATGTGATGATGGATTTCGCTACCCTGACCGGCAGTATGCATGTGGCTCTGGGATCAAGGTATAGCGGCATCTTTAGCAACTCTAATGATCTCACATTGAAGGCCCTAGCAGCAGGTAAATCGAGCGGTGAGCGTATATGGGCCTTTCCGATGGATGCTGATTATGAAACAGAGCTGGAAAGCAAAATTGCTGATATCAAGCAATGCACGCTCGATGGTGAGGCAGACCATATCCTGGCCACGCGCTTCCTAAGTCGGTTTACCGGTGATGTGCCGTGGCTACACATGGATCTCTCCGCCAGCAGCAATAAGGGTGGCTTAGGAGCAGTTGGAACCGACGTCACTGGCTTTGGCGTGTCTTGGGGAACGGATATGTTAAACTTGATCCATTGATTTTGTGAGAAAAATAGTATGTCAGGAAATACCTTCGGCAAGCTTTTTTGTGTTACCTCCTTCGGTGAATCTCATGGCCCTGCGATTGGTTGCGTGGTCGATGGATGTCCACCCGGGATGGACCTGTCAGTTGTGGATATTCAGCAGGAGCTGGACCGGCGAAAACCCGGTACCTCTCGTCACGTAACTCAGCGACGCGAATCAGATACGGTGGAAATCCTCTCGGGTGTATTCGAGGGAAAGACCACGGGAACGCCGATCGCGTTATTGATTCGTAATGAAGATCAGCGGAGCAAGGACTATAGCAAGATTATGGATACCTTCCGGCCTGGGCATGCGGACTATAGTTATTGGCAGAAGTACGGTCTACGTGACCACCGTGGGGGAGGACGTTCCTCTGCCCGTGAAACTGCAGTACGAGTGGCCGCGGCAGCCATTGCCAAGAAATGGCTAGGTGAAAAATACGGCGTGGTGATCCGAGGTTACCTGGCCCAATTGGGACCGGTGGTGATTCCTTTCAAGCAGTGGAAGATGGTTAATCAGAACCCTTTTTTTGCTGCTGATGCCAGCCTTGTGCCGAGCCTTGAAGATTTCATGGATAAGTTGCGAAAATCGGGTGACTCAGTCGGTGCAAAGATTAGCGTGGTAGCGGAGGGTGTGCCGGTAGGTTGGGGTGAGCCCGTCTTTGATCGACTTGATGCTGAGATCGCTTATGCCATGATGAGTATCAATGCAGTAAAGGGCGTGGAAATTGGTGCTGGGTTTGCGAGCGTCGCGCAGAGAGGGACTGAACACTCTGATGAAATCACTCCAGAGGGATTTCTCAGCAACAATGCCGGAGGAATTCTGGGTGGGATTTCTACCGGACAGAGTATCACCGTAAACCTTGCCATCAAGCCTACTTCGAGCATCCGTCTAGAACGGCGTTCAATCGACAAGATCGGTAGACCGGTGATTGTGGAGACTCATGGAAGACACGATCCATGTGTCGGCATTCGTGCGACTCCTATCGCTGAGGCGATGCTCGCTTTGGTGCTGATGGATCATGCCCTACGAAACCGAGCGCAGAATGCTGATGTAGTCTGTAAAACACCAAAAATTCCCGGAAAAGTGATCAAGAAGAAAATAGCCCCCTCACAAGCCAAGATAAAACCAAAATCGAAAGAAAACCCCGAACCGTATGAGGCCTGAGGACTAGCCAGATCGAGGTAAATTCAGGTGAGTGGTACTCGCATACAGGATGAATTCTTGTCATCAAATATCGGCGATGCTGATTTCATCACGAAGCAGCGTTGGGATATTTTCTGTACTGTCGTTGATAACTTTGGAGATATCGGTGTCTGCTGGAGACTCGCGCGTCAACTGGTGATTGAGCATGATTGCGATGTCAGGCTTTGGGTAGATGATCTTCCTAGCCTAGCCCGTATCGCACAGGAGGTTGATCCGGTTTTGGCTCAGCAGTGGCTGAGTGGGGTAGAAATACGCCTCTGGCAGCAACCATTTTCTACAACCGAACCTGCTGACGTTGTAATCGAGGCGTTTGCCTGTGAGTTGCCAGACTCCTATACCGCTGCAATGGCATTGCTGCCCAGGCAGTCAGTGTGGATTAATCTGGAGTATCTCAGCGCTGAGAGTTGGGTGACTGGATGTCATCTCCTGCCGTCACCTCACCCGCACTTGCCGCTAGTAAAGTATTTCTTCTTCCCGGGTTTTGTATCTGGTACCGGCGGACTTCTCTGTGAGAGGGATTTACTGCAAACCCGGATTGCTTTCGATGATGTCGCTCAGTCAGAGTTCTGGCAGCGACTGGGAATGCCCGAGCGTAAGTTGGGTGAGTTACGTATCTCTTTGTTTTGCTACGGCCTAGCTCCGCTACGTGATTTACTCGAGGAATGGGCTGCCTCAACCGTGCCGATATCCGTATTACTGCCAGTGCCACAAGAACGAACTGTTGAGGTGGTTGCGGGTTTCTTTGACATTGAATCAACCAAAGTCGGAGAGATCTTACAATCAGGTCAGTTGACGGTCCGGTTGATCCCCTTTCTGAAGCAGAATGAGTACGATAAGCTGCTGTGGTCTTGCGATATCAATTTTGTGCGAGGAGAGGACTCGTTTATTCGTGCACAATGGGCTGAAAGGCCCTTTGTCTGGCAGATTTATCCGCAAGCGGATGATGCACATCGAGTCAAGATGGATGCTTTTCTTGATCTTTATACAGCAGGAACAGAACCCGACATTGCGGGCGCGGTGCGTGCTCTGTGGCTTAATTGGAATGACAGTGGCCAGTCTAGTAATGGTGACTGGACGGCCTTTACAGTTCATCAAGAATACATGACAAGGCACGGTGAAAAGTGGGCTAGGCAGTTAAACTGTTTGGGAGATTTGGTATCCAATCTGGTTCGATTTAGTCGGAATCAGATATAATTCGTGGTTTTTAAAATTCCGCATTGCCAGTACTGACCCCTTTAAGGAGTGAGGGGAATTCTTAACTAAATAATTACAGATTAAACTCTCAGGAAAAACATGAAAACTGCAATGGAGCTCCGAGCAGGTAACGTCGTGATGGTTGGTAATGATCCGATGGTAGTACAAAAGGCTGAATTTACGAAGTCTGGCCGTAATGCATCTGTGGTCAAGATGAAGCTGAGAAATCTTCTCTCAGGAACCACTGCAGAATCGGTTTACAAGGCCGACGAAAAGTTTGAAATGGTTGTGCTTGACCGAAAGGACTGTACCTATAGTTACTTCTCTGACCCGCTATATGTTTTTATGGATAACGAGTACAACCAGTTTGAAATCGAAGCGGATAATATGTCTGATGTGATGAATTATCTCATCGATGGAATGGAAGATGTTTGCCAAGTGACATTCTACGATGGAAAAGCAATCTCGGTAGAGTTGCCAAATAGTGTCGTGCGTGAGGTGGAGTATACCGAGCCGGCTGTCCGAGGAGATACCTCTGGCAAGATTATGAAGGCTGCACGCCTTAAAGGTAATGCCTTCGAGGTGCAGGTTGCTGCCTTCGTTGAAATTGGTGATCGAATCGAGATCGATACTCGTACTAACGAATTTAAGAAGCGCGTCTAGTCGTTGAGCGTGTAGGCCCCCAGCAGGAAAACATGCGCGCTAATGATTAGATTGGGTGCTCCAGTTATGCCAGTGACCGGTTAGACTCTTGATATTCGTATAACCCTTCTCGACGAGTATTTTTTCTGCGATACCCGCACGCCTTCCGCTCTGGCAGTAAACGACTATCTCACGGGATTGATCCCCCGGTATTTCATCAATCCGCTGCTCGAGTTGATCGTGGGATATATTTACCGCGCCTTGAATGTGGCCAGACGAGTATTCACTGGGCGTACGCACATCCAAGATGAGGGGCGATCCAGATTGGCGTAATCTGTGAGAGAGCTCGGTCGAACTGATTGTTCCGATGGTCGGCATTTCTGCATAGCAGGTAACACCAAAGAACAGCAAAATGGCTAAAAGAAGATTGCGAGGTGCGGTCGAACTATTTTTCATTGTTGGCGGCATTGATATCCTCGGGAGATGAAGCACTGCAGACTAGGGGAGTTTGCGCTCAGCTGTCCAATCGCCAGCACGTTTTTTTGCCTCGTTAACTTGTTCCGGTGTCATGTGTTTTTCCACAAGCTTGCGGTTCTTGTTACCGCCAGAATGACCGCTAGCATCAGCAATAATAAACCACTTATCTGCCTCGATATAATCCTGTATGACCCCGTTTCCATTGGTGTACATATTTCCTAGTTTAATCTGTGCGACCGAATTCCCCTGCTCGGCCGCTTTGAGATACCAAGTCAAGGCCTGTTGGTAATCCTGCTCAATACCTATTCCATCATCGTACATGCCTCCAAGTTGGAGCTGTGCACTCGAAGACCCTTGCTCTGACGCCTTGTGATACCAAAATGCCGCTTGCTGGTAATTCTGAGGCATAGATAGGCCAATAAAGTTTCTGATACCAAGCTGTAGTTGCGCCTTTATGTTCCCCTGTTCGGCAGACTTTGTTAAAGATTCCACCGCCCTAACGTAATCTTTATTGGCAAAAAACTTCTGCCCATCCTCAAAATCTCCAGCTACAACTGGAAGCGCTAGTAGTGTCAGCACATACCCAGCGACAGTAATTAATTGTGTATTTCTCATTTTTAAGATTTTGTTGGTTATTAACTACTCTCTGAAGCCATGCATGAGAGCTTCTAAGCGGCGCATTATCCAGATTAAAGAAATGGCATAAAAGAAGGGGGTATTTTAATCCACACTGCTGGGACGTGCACGCATAACCTCATCATCGATTAAGTTACTCAATCTTTAATTAACAGGTAACCATCTCCGCTGCTGATAGGTAACGCTTCCGATAGAAGAGCACATAAGAGCTCAGAAGTAAGTTATTTTTTAGCATAAAATATAACTCTATCCTTTGAAATGGCTCGACTGATAAACCGCGTCTGGGGTATTCTCTGGTCAACTCAGAGTCCAGCAGCTTAGTAGTGCAGCTGAAGTAATCACTTTATCCACGGCCATCGGAGAGCGGCATGAGTATGCGTTTTGCATCTGTTTTTTTTGTTCTATTAATACTCTCACCTGCAGTCATGGGTATTCAGGCTGCAATCGCAGAACCAACGCAGGCTGTATCGGTAACAATAAAAAAAAATGGACAGGACTGGTCAATCCTCGCTCCGGCTTTACTGCAAAAGAAAGACTTTCAGGGGCTACTTCAATTATCACAAGAATGGGTTGAGAGCGATCCGAGAAGTCCTATTTCCCGTCTCATTCTGGGAGTGGCTTACAGTCATCTTAAGCAATACGAGCAAGCAGCTGAGGCTTACCAGGAGGTTCTTCGTATCCAGCCAGGAAATGTCAGCGCTTGGTATAACCTCGGGGTAGCCCACGTCAAGCTCAAGCAGTATGGTCGAGCAGTTCCAGCCTTTCGTGAAGCGCTACGGATCCAGTCTGAGAACGCTAGTGTTTGGTACAACCTAGGACTCTCTCATAGCAATCTCAAGCAGCATGATCAAGCAGTTCAAGCCTACCGAGAGGTGCTGCGAATTGACCCTGAGTATGTTGAGGCTTGGCATGAATTGGGCTTGGTCTATCTCGATTCCGGCCAGTTTGACCAAGCGATACAGGCCTGCCGTGAATTGTTGCGTATTGATTCAGAGGATCCCAGGGCCTGGCATAACTTGGGTCTTGCGTATAACAATCTGAACCAGCATGAGTCGGCAATCCAGGCCTACCGCGAGGCATTACGTATTGATCAAGAGGACGCCAGTTCTTGGAATAATCTAGGCATTTCTCACAATGGCTTTAAACAGTATGAGCAGGCTGTCTATGCGTTACGCGAAGCGCTACGTATTCAGCCTGGGTATGCCGATGCTTGGTATAACTTGGGAATTGCTCACGTCAAGTTGAAACAATACGAGCAAGCGATTCAGAGCTACCGTGAGTCGTTACGGATCCGGCCGGAGTATGCCGATGCCTGGCATAACTTAGGTCTGGCGCATGATGCATTGAGGCAATATGAACAGTCGATTCAGGCATACAGTGAATCCCTACGCATCCGGCCGAGTTATGCCGATTCTTGGTATAACTTAGGTCTGGTGTACGATGGGCTGAAGCAGCATCAGCAGGCGATTTTGGCCTACGAAGAGATGCTTCTAGTTCGCCCAGAGAGCAGTAATGGCTGGTATAACTTGGGTATTGCTCACAGTAAGGTTGAGCAGTATGAACAATCAATTCAGGCCTATCAGGAGGCATTGCGTATTGCGCCGAAGGATATTGATGCTCGATATAACTTGGGTATCGCGTTGAGTAAATCAAAGCAGTATGATCAAGCAATTAAAGCCTATCGAGAGGTTTTTCTTATTCAGCCAGAGTATGCCGATGCCTGGCATAACTTGGGAATTGTCTATATTGACTCGGGGCAATACGATCAGGCGATTGATGCGTATCATGAGGTGGTTCGGATCAATCCGACAAATTCTGAAGCCTGGAATAACCTGGGTGTCGCCTATTTCTTTCAGAATCAACACGACAAGGTGCGGGAAGTCTATCTGACTCTGCGGACATTGAATGCTGCCATGGCCGATAAGTATGCCAGTGCCCTGATGCGCAAGTCTGATCCTGACCTTCCGGAAATTAACCAACTACATAAACATCAGCCTCAACGATTACATAAACGACATAATATGCGGGCACGGAAGGATAAGGGTGAACCCGAAGTGATGGTTAAGCGCCTCTGGGAGCAAGTATAATAATTGCCATGCCAAGTAGCGCCACCAATGATCCGACTACGTCCCATGTAGTAGGTCGAATCCCGTCGACCGACCATAGCCACAGAATTGCGACACCCACATATACGCCACCATATGCCGCATAAACACGGCCTGCCGCAGTCGGATGGAGAGACAGCAGCCATGCAAAGAGTGCTAATGAAAGGGCTGCTGGAATCAATAGCCAGATGCTCTTACCCTGCCTGAGCCAAAGGTAGGGGAGGTAACAGCCCACAATCTCAGCAATTGCGGTGATGCCAAATAGAAAGAAGGTTTTAATGGCGTCCAAGCCTATCCCCGGGATTGAATATATATGCGGCTATACCATAACATGGAAACCAGAGCGTAATGAACTCTGAGCCAGATTAGTAAGCCGTTACTAAACTATTCGTTTAAACGGCTGATATCATAATCACAAGATAGAGATTCTGTCTTGGTACGACTCAAGTAAATAAAGGTGACATGGGTATTCAGATGGAAGTGAAAGAATACGAGGCTCCATCCAACGCGATGGTGGACCAGTATGGCGAGGAGATCATGTGGGCGGGATGGAACCCTACAGTGGCCCCCGTAAGTCATCCGCAACTGCTCGAGCCAGTTGGGAAAGATGACGCTATGCCAGCTGATCTTGTGGCCGTAGATGTGGAGTTATTTCTGTGTTGGATGTACGCTTATCAGAATTGAGGCTAGTCAGTCTGAAGCAACATTGCTTTTATGCCAGTGTAAAATCAGACTGGTAGAATGAGTTTATGGATCTTTAATTAAAGACAGGCTTAACCTAGGAATGAGTTATCCTTATTAATAATCTGATTTTTTAGACTGTGGACTTTTGCCAGATGCATCTGATGAGATATATCAAACCAATCAGTATCATTGGAATTGCCATTGCTACATGGATGATTTCCGGGATAAGTACATCTGTTCATAGCTCTGGTCATGTGCCACAGTACAGTCCTGCGCCCACTCAACAGATCACCATCATGAAGAATTTCAAGAAGCCGGATACGGCAGAGCTGAAGAAGAAATTATCCCCCGAGCAGTTTGCGGTTACTCAGCAATGCAGTACCGAGCCGCCCTTTCGTAACGCCTATTGGAACAATCGCAGGCCAGGACTTTATGTGGATGTGGTGTCGGGTGAGCCGCTTTTCAGTTCGCTGGACAAATTTGATTCTGGTAGTGGTTGGCCGAGCTTCACGCAGCCATTAGTGGGTGCAGAGATTGTGGAGAAGCAGGACCGCGAGTATGGAATGGTCCGCACAGAAGTAAGATCAAGGCATGCGGATTCACATCTGGGGCATGTATTTAATGATGGCCCAGGGCCCACTCGGTTACGTTACTGCATCAATTCAGCATCTTTGAGCTTTGTGCCTTTGGAGGAGATGGCTGAACAGGGTTATGGAACTTATCTTGCCCCCTTTGTAAAAGCAGGTCTGATTAAGCCGGGTGTTGCCTCGAGTCCGATCAAATCTAAGCCCTAATTGCAAGCTCCGACAATTCCATTAGTCAGGGAAATCAGTCAGGCGGTTGTTCATACGTTTTAGAGTTTCTTCTTTGCCGAGCAGTTCCAGCACCGCATCGATCGATGGGGTTTGAGCCTCACCTGTCACCATCACCCGTAGTGGCATCGCGACCTTGGGCATTTTTAGCCCGTGCTTGGTGGCAGCAGCCTTGATTGAATCATGGATGATCTGACGGTCCCACTCGGCCGACGTAAGTTGACCCATTAGATCGACCATCGCAGGCCTTACCTCGCTGCTGAAGTACAATACCTTGAGTTCATTAGAGGGCTCCAACGGGCGAAAGAAGTAGACGGCTGCATCGGCCAACTCTGCCAATGTATTGACCCGTTCCTTGAGAAGACCCACCACATTTAAAAGATCTGGTCCTGTCGCAGTATTACACCCATCTGTCTCAAGGAATGGTGTCACTAGTTCCGCTAGACGAGTATTATCTGCCGTTTTGAGATATTGCTGATTTAACCAGCTTAACTTCTCCGGATTGAATTTTGCGGGGGCACAGTTGATGGAAGCAAGATCAAACCACTCGATCATTTGCTCACTGCTAAAGATCTCCTCATCACCATGTGACCATCCGAGCCGTGCTAGATAATTCAATAGAGCTTCTGGAAGATAGCCATCCTCTAGGTACTGCATCACCGACACTGCACCATGTCTCTTGGATAAACGCTCACCATCTGAGCCGAGTATCATCGGTACATGCGCATACTGTGGAAGGGCGCCCCCTAAGGCCTTGAGTATATTGATCTGCCTGGGGGTGTTGTTAACATGATCATCTCCTCGGATTATGTGGCTGATATTCATATCGAGATCGTCGATTACTACTCCAAAGTTATAGGTCGGCACTCCGTCAGCACGCAGTAGCACCAGATCATCCAGCTCATTATTCGAGACTACGATGCGTCCCTTGACTAGATCCTCAAATACCACGTGCCCATCTGAGGGGTTCTTTATTCGCACGACTGGCTTTACCCCGCTTGGTGGAGTCTTCTTAGAGTCTCTCCAGCGCCCGTCATACCTAGGCTTTAGTCCAGCCGCACGCTGCTGTTCACGCATCACATCCAGCTCTTCCTTGCTGGCATAGCAGTGGTAAGCGTTGCCTGTTCGTAGTAACTGTTCCGCCAGTTCATGATAGCGTGCCAGTCGGTGCATCTGGTAGAAGGGGCCCTCATCGTAATCCAACCCGAGCCAAGCCATGCCATCAAGGATTGCTTGGGTGGACTGAGCTGTAGAGCGCTCAAGGTCGGTATCTTCGATCCGCAGGATAAATTTACCGCCGTGCCTGCGTGCGTAGGCCCATGAGAAAAGAGCAGTACGCGCCCCACCAATATGAAGGTAACCGGTAGGGCTGGGAGCAAAGCGAGTACGAATCATGATGAGAATGCCAATTATGAAGGGTTGGAGGAGCCCGTCATTTTACGCGATCCAGGCCTGTAATATAGTTACATCGAAGTCTTTCAGATTCCCGGTGCGTTGACCAGGGGTGAGGGTCCATGCTCTAATTGCGCCTCGTTTGGGCGGTTAACTCAGCGGTAGAGTGCCACCTTCACACGGTGGAAGCCACTGGTTCGATCCCAGTACCGCCCACCAAC
>Ga0049084_10000065_pt1 | contig 37007 bp, 34 predicted proteins | sample GreLakmeON33MSRF_FD_66720 | JGI IMG/M metagenome (GOLD analysis project Ga0049084, IMG submission 66720) | Freshwater lentic microbial communities from great Laurentian Lakes, MI, USA - Great Lakes metaG ON33MSRF | ecosystem: Environmental > Aquatic > Freshwater > Lake | place: Great Lakes... | reverse complement strand
ATCTTTATCAGCCACGATCTTGCCGTCGTGCGCCATATCAGCCATCGCGTTATGGTGATGTATCTCGGTAGAGTGATGGAACTGGCGGAACGTGAGTCTTTGTATCGCACGCCGCGTCACCCCTATACCCAGGCTTTATTGGCGGCTGTGCCAATCCCCGACCCTGATAAAGAGCGCGCAAAAAAGCGGCTGATTCTGACGGGCGATCCGCCGTCGCCGCTGAGCCCGCCATCGGGTTGTGTTTTTCGCACACGCTGTGGCAAGGCCGATGATACATGTACGAGCGCAACGCCGGTGCTTGATGCGGCATCCAGTGGCCACGAGGTTGCCTGCCATCATTGGCGCAACATTTAAAAACCTAACATCAGGAATCGCGATGTCGGCTGATCCAACTCTTTTTTATGATTGCCACGTGTTCTGCTGTACCAATGTCCGCCCGGAAAATCATCCGCGCGGCAGTTGCGCGCGAAAAAACTCCGTCGAATTGCGCGACTATATGAAGAACAAGGCCAAGGCGTTGGGCTTGAAAGGTGTACGCATCAACACCGCCGGGTGCCTTGATCGCTGCGAACTCGGTCCAACCATGGTGATTTACCCGGGCGGCATTTGGTATCGCTATACAAGCCAAGCCGACGTCGATGAAATTTTGGATGTTTATGTGAAGCAGGGTGGTCGGATTGAACGGCTGATGCTGAAACCCGAAGACGGCCCGGCCAAGAAGGCCGAATAAAATCCGAGCATCCCCCCGACAAGTGGGGACCGGTTGGCGTGGGAAATGCGACCAATTAAAGAATCTTCGCAGCCTCGCGAGCCATATTAATCAGCGCTGAGTTCATCAGAAACGCTTTGTGACGCAACGGGTCGTCAGCTGTGCGGCGCAATTCCTCGAAGCGCAGATTTGCCGCCGTCTTATCCTTGGCCTGGAGCGTCTCTTTGTTCTGAATCGACTGAGCCTGTACGTACTTCTGTGCCAGCGGCCTTCGCTGGCGATCATATAAGTCGAACACATCGTCTTGGGCCTCGCCCCGCCAAACCGCCGTTAGTTTTTGCGCGAGATTCAGCCCATCGGCGATGCCCGAATTCATACCCATGCCGCCTAAGGGGTTGTTGATGTGCGCGGCATCTCCCGCCAGCATCACGCGACCTTTGCGGAACGCCGCCGCCACGCGCTGATGCACGCTGTAGAGGTTGCGGTGAATAATCGCGGTGTCGCGCGCATAAGGAAAACAATAGTCATAACGCGCCCGAATCCATTCGTCTGACGTCGCCTCGCTCTCGGGCGCATCGCCGATCACCGGGAATAAATTCCGCCACATGCCTTTGCCGTCGGGGCCAGGAATTTTGAACACCGAGCACCACTGTTCGGGGTCGGCAATGTAGTTGCGATATCGGTAGTCGTCGGCTTTTTCGAAATCAAACAATGTCGCGACAATGATAAACCGCTCTTCCCAGGTGAAGCCGGGAAAGTCGATGTCTTGGGATTTTCGCACAAAGCTGCGCCCGCCATCACACCCCACCACATAGCGCGCCGTCCAATTTTGTTTTCCCCCATCGGGGGTTTCGGTCACAACGCGCACATGGTCGGCACCATTCTCAACCTCCACAACCCGATATTCGCGGTGAAGCGTGAAGTCGGGGTATGCCCGCAGCATGTCTTGCGCAATGGCGACGGTTTTGTGTTGCTCCAGTTGCACAGCGTAAGGGTGGTTGGTTTCGCCCGCCAATCGCGCGAAATCAAATTCAGCAAAGACCTCGTTGGTCTCGCGGTAGCGGTATTGAAAATATTGCGCCCTCAACCCTTGGGCCAGAATGGTGGGCGTCATGCCAACGCCGTCCAACAGATCGAGCGTTGATGAATGTGTGGTGGCAGCGCGATGCGCGGTAGGCGTTTCCTTCTCGGCATCGAACTGGATGACCGGAATGCCCGCTTGCGATAACGCCAGGGCGGTAATACTGCCCACGGGCCCTGCGCCCGCGATGATGATGCAATCTCGTTCAGACATCAGTTACAACATAATATGAACAGATTTCGCCTGAGTATAGCTCAGCAACTCATCTAGCGATTCTTCGCCGCCAAAGCCAGAATTTTTAACGCCCCCAAAGGGTAGCCCAACGAAATGCATGCCCGAGCCATTGATCGTCACCACGCCCGATTCAATGCGCTTGGCGGTCGTTAGCGCCTGGGTGATGTCATGGGTGAAAATACCCGTGGTTAGGCCGTAGTCCGTGCTGTTCGCGATGCTGATGGCTTCATCCACCGTGGCCCACTTGGCAATCGTCATCACAGGCCCGAACACTTCTTCACGCGCGATGGTCATTTGCGGGGTCACATCGGCAAACACCGTGGGCTCGATCCAATAGCCGCGCTTGAACATCTCGCCCTTGGGCCGCCCGCCGCCCAAAATCAGTTTTGCTCCTTCGCTTTTGCCCGCCTCGATCAAGGCCATTATGCGTTTGTAATGCCCGATGGAATTGACAGGCCCCATGTCTGACGCTGGGTCCAGCGGGTCGCCGAGCTTTAAAGCTGCCACCTTGGCCTGCGTCAGCTCGATGGCGCGGGCATACAGTGACTCGTGAACCAACAATCGGCTGGTGGACCCGCAACTCTGCCCGGCCCACGAGAAGTTCATACCCGCCACGGCCGCATCAACAGCTTTGTGGATGTCCGCGTCGGGGAACACGATCAGCGGGTTTTTCCCACCCAGTTCCAAAGTCACGTGTTTGACAGAGGTTTCTGCCGCTGCGCGTTGAATGGCCAGGCCCGTGGCGACCGAGCCGGTAAATCCGATGCGGCGAATTTTGGCGTGGCGAACCAACGCATCGCCCACGGGTAATCCATAACCCGAGACAATATTCACCACGCCTGCGGGCAAAATTTCTTGGCAGACCTCACCCAATAGATGTCCCGACAAAGGGCTGGTCTCGGGGGTTTTGATCACCACCGTATTCCCGGCCATCAACGGTGCGGCCAAGTGCGCGCCTGCGAACATAAACGGATGGTTGAACGGCACAATCCGCGCCACCACACCGTAGGGCTCACGCAAGGTGAAGTGCAGTCCCGTGGCCGAGGCTGGCACCGTGTCGCCCTTCATTTCAGTCCCTAGGCCCGCAAAGTATTCCAAGTATCCAGCCGCGATTTCCACATCGGCGCGCAACTTCGCAATGGTGTTGCCGGTATCGGTGGCTTCCATGGTTAAAATCTCTTGGGCTCGCACGCGAAAACCCGCGGCGACTTTACGCAGCAAGGCGCCGCGCTCCCAAATCGATTTCTGTTTCCACCCACTTTGCGCGCGCTCAGCGGCATCGACCGCGCGATTGACGTCATCTTTGGTGCCCGCAGGCACACGGCCAATCTCGGCCTCGGTGGCGGGGTTAAGCGATGTAATCCAGGCATTGTCGCTGGCAACGGCAAAGGCGCCGTCAATCAGCATGGGCCGATCGCAAAATTGGTGAGTCATGGGTAGCGCTTTCTGGTTTTATGCGCCGCCGACCATATTTGTTCAGGTCGGGCCGCCAACACCGCGTTTTATCGCGTCCACATGGCGGAGGCGTGTTACGGTTGGTCCAATAGATTTTGCGGAAACTCGGTGAATTTCATCTTGGTTGGCCCTTTGTCAGCCAGGCCCAACCTTAAAGCTCCCGGGTTCATCAAATTTTTGGGGTCTAACGCCGCTTTTATATTTTTAACAAACGCCAGCGAGGCCGACGATAGGCTATTGGCATAGGGGTAGAACTTACCCACCTGAAAATGTGCCGCGCCGAACGTGCCCCACAACAAAACAAGATCACGTCGCAATGTGGTCACCGCTTCTCGTGCAGTCGGGTTCGGCGAGCTCGCCGCAAAATCGCGGCGCTGATCGTCGGTGATATGGCGCAGGTGGAACGCGTTTAACCGATCTTTCCAAAACAGCATCGGCTCAATCAAAAAAGCGCTACCGACAGCCCCTGTCAAGTACGACACTTTAATATCGTGCTTCTTCATCAGGTCACGGTGGCGGACAAAGTATTCATCGGTCACCGCAACAATTTCAGCCGCGCGCGAATAAGGAAACAGGCCATGCACCGGCAGCCAGTTATCGCCGTCATTGCCGAGTAAGGATTTGATGGCACGGAAGGGTTTGGCGCGCGTAATTTGGGGAATCGTACTTGGCAATTCTTTCAGCGCCAACGGCACCAGAATGCGCCTGGCCTGGCCGATTTTCATCTCAACGTCTTTGGCCGAGGTGCCCTCGACAACCAGATGCAACGCAAAACCGCCTCGCGAAACCGAACGGTGTCCGTCAATCAGCGTGCGGGCAATGGTGGCCATTTTCTGGCCCATGCCGTTCTTCACAGCCGCGACCTCGCGTACAAACGAAAGCCCTTCGAGGAATTTGAACCCACGCGCGGCCAGGTTTTCGTTGCCTTGCGGGTCAATCCCCCATTGCTCGGCGACGATGTTTTCACGCGCTAAGGCCACATGCGCCTCGGCAATGTCTTCGAAGCGCTCGAAGGCGAAGGATAAGTAATCTTCCGCTGCCGGAAAGGGGATCAGCCGCAAGGTCACGTGGGCTTTGATACCAAATGCCCCGCAGTCACCTAAAAATACGCCGGTTAAATCGGGCCCAAAATACCGGAAGAAGGGCGTGCGGCCTTCCGCGCAAGCCGCACCCGTTTCCACCAGCGAGCCATCGGCCAAAACCACATCCACGCCCAGCACGCTATCGGCCATGGCGCCGTACGTGCCCGCGCCATAGAACGAGGCATTGTTGCTAGCTGCGCCACCAACTGTCGAATGCAGGCCTGAGAGTGGGCCGAAGTAGGGCGTGCGCAGGCCCTTGGCCTTCAGGGCGTCGTACAGCGTTGCCCACGTGCAGCCAGCCTCGACCGTCACATAGCGATCAGTTTCATTGATTTCGACGATGCGATTCAGATCAGTGGTGTCGATAATCGCCGAAGGTGATTGGGTTGCAAGATATCCGCTCGTGTAGGAAAAGCCCGCACCGCGCGCAATCACCGCAATGTCGGCCCGTGTTAGTAACGCAACCGTACGCGCCAGGTTATCGACGGACTCAGGCTTCACGATCACGCCGGGCCGCGTATCGGCTTCACCAGAAATGTCGGTGGCGTAATACGCTAACTGCGGCGGGTCCGTCATCACGCGCGCATTGCCAACGATATCTCGCAGGTCGGCCAGAACTTGAGTTGGAATTGTAGAGTTAATTGTCATGTCCGTCCTAAATAGGCTTCGCGTACTTTCGGGTCTCGCAACAATTCAGCACTCGTCCCAGTGGCGACAATTCGGCCGGTCTCGAGCACATAGCCGCGCGTGGCAAGTTTAAGTGCGAGCGTAGTGTTTTGCTCCACAACTAGCACCGTAACGCCTTGTGCGGCGATATCTGAGATTCGTGCAAACACATCGTGGGCAATTTTCGGGGCAAGCCCCAAACTCGGTTCGTCCAGCAGCAGCATTTTAGCCCGTGCCATCAGGGCTCGGCCAATGGCCAGCATTTGCTGCTCGCCACCCGACAACGACCAGCCCCGTTGTTCGCGCCGTTCGTTCAGGCGTGGCATAAAGGTGTAGACCTTCTCAAGGTCTGGCGTCAGGTCTGCGGTGGCACCCGCCCAGGCGCTGGCGGCGACCTTGAGGTTTTCTTCAACCGTAAGCCCACCAAAAATTCGCCGACGTTCAGGCACATGGATCAATCCCTGCCGCACACGGGCTTCGGCGCTGAATTTTGATAAGTCGTTGTCGGCCAAGGTCATGGACCCAGCCGTGGGTTTTACGAGGCCTGACAGCGTGCGCAGCAGGGTGGTTTTTCCAGCACCATTAGCCCCCAGCAACGCAACGGTTTCACCCGCTGCAATATTCAGGCTGACGTTACTGATCGCTTGCACAGCACCATAGCGCACATCAAGGGCGTCGATTTTAAGCATCAACAGCCTCGGTGCCTAAATAGGCCTCGATCACTTTGGGGTTGGCGCGAACCTCAGCGGGTGTCCCCTCGGCAATTTTTTCACCAAAATTCAGCACGGCAATGCGCTCGGCCCACGCCATCACCAAGCTCATGTCGTGTTCGATCAGCACAACAGCCAGGCCTTCAGCCTTAAGGTCTTTGAGCGCCCTCACCAATGCCACACGCTCGCCGCTGTTCAAGCCCGCTGCTGGTTCATCCAGCAAAATAATGTTGGCCTCAGCCGCCAAGGCCCGCGCAATCTCGACGTTACGTTGCACGCCAAATGGCAGTTGCGAAATTTCCGCATCGCGCATGGCCCATAGGTCAAGTTTTTTCAGCGCGGTTTCAGCGCGCGCTCGCAAAGCGTCTTGCCAGCGATCATAAACTCCACGCTGCAGCACAACATCAATCAGTCGCGCTCCTTCACCGGGGCAGCCGCCCGCCATGACGTTTTCCAAAACTGTTAGGCGTTGAAAAAGTCTTCCGTTTTGGAATGTGCGGGCCATGCCTAAGCGTCGCAGACCATGCGCGGGGCTATTGGTAACGGACGTGTCATTCAAAAAAATCTCTCCGTCGGTCGGTGACATCAATCCTGACAGCAAATTTAAGAATGTGCTTTTGCCCGCCCCATTGGGCCCGATCACCGCAAAGGCTTCGCCAGCGTTCACCGACAACGACACGCCGTTCACAGCCACCAGGCCGCCGAAGGTTTTGGTGAGTTTGCGTGTTTCCAGAACCGCGGTCATGGCGAAGCCGCTCTGCCACACCAGCGCTGCAATAGCCCCGCCAAGCCTTTGGGCAGCGCCATTAATACGATTAGCGTAATCAAGCCGTAGAACACCAAGTAGCCGTCTTTCAGCAACCGCGCGATCAGGTCTTTCTCGCTGCCGCCCGCCGCCACGTAACCTGCAGCCAAGTCACGCAGAAGCTCGGGCAGGAACGTTAAGGCAATTGCACCCAAGATCGCGCCGATGACCGAAGCTTCACCCCCCACCACCAGCATCATCAGGAACAGAATCGATTGTGACACGGCAAAATCCGACGGCGAAATAAAGCCGGTGTAGTGTGCGTAGAGCGTACCCGACAACGCGCCGATGACGGCGGACAACGTAAAAGCAATCACCTTGACCCGGCCCACATCAATGCCAATGGTCAGCGCTGCGATTTCATCGTCGCGCACAGCAATCATGGCCCGGCCCAAGTGCGAGTGGCGCAAGCGCAGCGCAATCCATACGACAACCAACGCGGCAACGCTGACGATGGGGATGAACGCTTTTTCTGGCGCCATATCAGGCATCATGTCGGTCAGGCGCGGAATGCCTGTCACGCCATTATAACCGTTGGTCACCTCAACCCAGTTTTTGGCGATCAACTCCAAGATCACGTTCACGCCAACCGTCGCCAGCGCCAGGTAATGCCCTTTCAGCCTGATCAGCGGCAGGCTAACCAGCAGCGCAAAACTGGCAGCGGCGATCATGGCCACGGGAATACTGATGGCCATGGGCCAGCCGAGCTTTACGGTGGCTAACGCCGTCACATAGGCACCGATGCCAACAAATGCGGCCTGGCCCAGATGAATAATGCCGCAATATCCAAACGCGAGATTAAGGCCAATGACAGTGATGACATTGAGCAGCGCCAAGTTCAGCAGGCGCAAGCTATAGCCTTCCAGCAAAACCCCAGCGCTAGCCAAAAGAAGTGCAGCAACGGCCAGCCAGATCCACTGTTTGCTTTGCGCGCTCATCCGCGATCTCCGCGCGATTCGCCAAACAAGCCTTGTGGGCGCGCTACCAGGAACCCAACCATCAGCAAAAACACCAGCGCATCTTTATACGTGGACGACACATAGGCAGCACCCAGCGACTCAGCCAGGCCCACAATAATGCCGCCCAACACCGCGCCCGGGACACTGCCAAAGCCGCCGATGATGGTGGCGGCAAAACTTTTCAACGCCAAAGCATCACCCATGCTGCTATCGACAAACCACACGGGCCCCATCAGCAAACCACCTAAGCCTGCCAATCCGCCCGCTAGCGCCCAGGTCAGCGCATAAATACCTGCGACATTGATGCCCATCAGTTTGGCGGCCTCAGCGTCTTGGGCGACAGCACGCATGCGTGCGCCCAGAACCGAGCGATACAGCAGCACATAAAGCCCGGTGACGACGATCATGGTAATGACGATCACGGCCAAAATGTGCGCGGAGACGACAACCCCACCCAACGACAACGGCGCCACACCGAACGGCGAGGGCAAGCGTTGTGGCAATGGCCCCCAAATCATTTGCCCGATATTTTGTACAATAATGCCCACAGCAATGGTGCCGACAATCACGGTCACGACAGGGCTTTGTTGCAGTGGTCGGTAGACCACAAAGAAAAATAAAATGCCCAGACCAATCATGCCGACTAGCGCCAAGATGGTTCCGGGCACCACTGCTCCTAGGCCTGAAATCATAGAAATGCCTAAGAACGCACCGATGACCACAAACTGCCCGGCGGCAAAGTTCACAACCCCCGTGGCCTCGTAGACCAACACAAACCCCAGCGCCAACAACGCATAGATGCAGCCAATCGCTAAGCCATTGAAGATGGTTTGCAGCAGTCCTTTCAATTGAGATGGGCGTTCTTGTGATGCGGATGTCGACACAGGTTGCGCAGCGATTGTTGCTGTCTCTGACGTAATCGCAAAATTGCGGACTAGCGTGAACTCTTTTGTGCCGGGTGTGAATTTGATAATGGCAGCCGAGTTGCCAAGGTTGCCAAAGCGATCAGTCGTATAGGTGCGCGTGATACCTGGCCGGTCTTTCAGCGCGGCGAGGTAGCCTTGGATCGCTGTGGGTGCAATGCCAACTGTGCGCAAGCCATTGGCCAGAATCATCGCCGTATCATAATAGTTCGTCACGAACGATGCATCAGCAGGAATGCCAAATCGTGTCTGATACCGGCCCAGGAAATCGGTTGGATCGAAAGCGCGGCGGTCGGGCAAATACGAATCAGTGACAGCGTATGCCCCATCAATGTCCTCGGCTGAAATCAGCGACATGACCGATGGCAATGCAAGTGTGGTGTTGGCAACGATAGGAAGTGTGATGCCGAGCGAGCGTCGCGCACCTAGCATCAGCCCCATATCGCGCACATAACTGACCGCAACAATGACATCGGCGCCTTGGCCGATGACGCTGAGAAGATGCGAGCCGAAGTCGTTTTCGTCTAAGGGGTAGGATTCGACGATGGGCTCAACCCCGGCAGCGCGTAACAGGCGCGTCATCTCGGCGGCCATGCCCTGACCATAATCGTTCTGGGCGTAGAGAATCGCTGGCTTGGCGCGCTTCACATCGCGCAGCAGAATATCAACCATCGCCGCGGCCACCACGCTATCGGGTTGCTTGATGCGAAACATCCACGGGTTGCCCAGTTGGTGTAAGGCATCGGCGCCGCCGGCATACAGCGTTGGCAGTGCTGCGCGCCGCACTTCAGGCTCGACGGCAAAATTTTGCGGCGTAAAGCTTGAGACAAACATCGCCACAGGGTTTTGCTCCTGCACCGTTTTCACAAACGCCGAAACGGCAGTGGAGTTCGATGATTGCGCGTCCTCAAAGGCAAAGCGCACCTGAACACCACCAATGCCACCGGCAGCGTTGATATCCTCTTCAGCTATTTTCAGGGCGTTGTAGTACAGCAACCCCGACGTGGCTGATGACCCGGTAATGGGAACGGTGGCACCGATCACGATTTCCTTGAGATCAGCCATGGGCGCGGGCGTCGCTGCTTTCGGGGCATCGGTGAACTCGCGAATGGGAATTTGCGTTTTGTTGTCGCCATAGCGCACGATGACCACACTGTTAGTCATGTTGCCTTTTGCATCGGCGGTATAGCTGCGCGTCAGGGCGTCGAAGTTTTTTAAACTTGCGACAAAGTCGCGCACTTTCTTTGGGTCTTCGCCTACCTGACGAATGGCTGCGGCGATAATCCACACCGCATCGTAGTAGTTGGTAATGAACGACGGATCGGGTTTTAGGTTGTGGCGCTGTTCATAGCGGCGAATAAAATCAGCCTTGTCGTAGGCGCCACGTTCGCTTAGCAACGCATCGACCAGCGCATACACACTCTGAAGTTCGGCCGGTTCCAGCAAGTCGGTGGTCGCCGACACACCCAAGGCCTGCTGACCAACAACGGGCAATGTGATGCCCAAGGCTTTGCGGGCGCGCAGCACCAGGGCTGAATCGCGGTTAAAGCCCGCGGTCAGTAAAACATCGGCGCCTTGGTTCACCAGGCTTTGCAATTGCGCCGACATATCGTTGTCGCTTGGGCCGTAGGATTCTTTGATCAGCGTGATGCCTTGTGCGGCGAACAGCGCGTCTAACTGACGCGCAAAGCCCTGGCCGTAGTCGTTCTGCACATAAATCAGGCCGGGCTTTGATTTTTTCAGATCATCCAACACAACGCTGGCCACAGCTTTGGTGTTCACCTGATCGGGCGGCTTAATGCGAAACAGCCACGGGTTATTCAAATCCTCGATCTCGGTCGCACCGCCGGCATGCATGGCACCAATCGCGGCGCGAGAAATTTCCGTGGCCTGGGCCAGAATTTGAGGCGAATAACTTGAAATGAGCATAAACGGTGGTTTGTGCTGTTGCACCAGTTTCACATAAGCCGTCACGGCGCTTGAGTTCGACGAGCCCGCGTCTTCGTTGATCAGGCGTAGTTTTTTGCCGTTCACACCCCCCGCGGCATTGATGTCTTCCACAGCCATCTGCAAGGCATGGAAAACCGTTAGCCCCGTAGCGGCGAGTTGCCCGGTCACGGCGCAGGTCGCGCCAATAATAATTTCATCAGATTCTGGTGTTTGCGCGCGTATAGGCCCTATCAAACCCAACAGCACGGCAACTATTGTGCACCAAACCGCACAAAACTGTCTCATGCCATCGCTCGCAATTCGGTTTTCAAAACCTTGCCATTGGCATTGCGGGGCAGGGCGGTCACAACCTGAATATTCTTCGGAATTTTATAAGCCGACAGCTTGCCCTCACAGAATTGAACAAGTCCATCGGTGCTGAGTGTTTTTTCAGGTTTTAAAATCACAAAGGCCTTCAAACGCTCGCCCCATTTGTCGTCAGGAATGCCCACCACTGCCACATCGGAGATGGCCGGGTGGCCGAGCAAAACTTCTTCGATCTCGCGGGGGTAAATATTCACGCCACCCGAAATCACCATGTCCTTCTTGCGGTCGACAATATAGATGAATCCTTCCGCATCGCGCTTGGCAATATCACCCACCGAAACCCAACCCTCTTTGAAGGTTTCGGCGGTGTCTTTCGGGCGGTTCCAATAACCGTTAAAAAGATAAGGCGAAAGGCTTAGCAACTCGCCGGGCACGTCGGGCGGGCATTCGGTGCCATGTTCGTCGACAATCTTGACCAGCGTGCTCAGGAACGGGGTGCCCACGCATTGTTGTTTGCGTAGCTGATCGGGTGGCCGAAGGTTTGTCACCACGCCACCTTCTGTTGAACCATAAGTTTCATGCAGTTTACCCTCACCGAAATAGGTGACGATTTTGTGTTTCATGGCTTGGGGCAGAGGGGCTGCGTTAGAGATAATCGTGCGAATCTGCAAACCTTTGCACTCATGCAAAATATCTGGGGCAAGGCTGAAAAGTTGATGAAACTGTGTTGGCACCATGAACACGCCCGAGAACGCACCGCTTTTTAAACGTCGCAGCAATGTCTCCGCATCAAACTTATCCATAAACTCCATGTATCCGCCGCCAAACAGCGCGGCCATGGGAAAGCAAATACCTGCCCCATGGTTCATCGGTGTGGTGCCCAGGAATTTATCATCGGGCCCGTAACAGCCGTACTCTAAGGCCATGCCCATAAAGGTGAGAAGGCGCGAGCGGTGCGACACCAACACACCTTTGGGTTTGCCGGTGGTGCCCGATGTATAGGGAATCGTCCACACATCCCATTCATCAACAACGGGCCGTGTCGCTGCGGCTTCGCCGTGCGCTAACCACGCCTCATATTCATCACCGATCTCAATAATACGCGTCACGGTTTTGAACGCGCAGCCGCGCACAACGGCTTGATTGCTGGCATCGCAGAACACCACTTTGGCTTCGGCATCATCGCAGATGGCAATCATCTCTGCGGGCATTAGGCGCGGGTTGACGGTGGCCACCGCCACACCGGCTTCGGGCACGCCACATACAATCTCAATATACTCAATGCAGTTGCGGGCAATGATCGCTGCGTTATCGCCCTTCTTCAATTTCAGATTGTTGATGGTTGCGTTGGTGACTAAATCAACGCGGCGCACAAGTTCATCATAGGTGCGTTGAACATCATTGTACCCCACGGCTACTTTGTTGGGTGAGCGCATCATGGTGGCCCGCAATGCGCTCGCCATAGTCATGGATTGAAATCCAACCGGTAACGTCACAGTTCTGGTCGATGTGGCGGTCATTCAGGAGGATCTACCGGGGGATTTTTTTGAAAATGCGCAAGGCGTTTTCGCGCATCATGAGTTTATGCGCTTCAGGCCTTAGGCCCAGCTCAGCCACCTCGGTAACGGCGCGCTCGGGGTCAATCACCGGCCAATCGGTCCCAAACAAAACTTTTTCTTTGCCATAACTATTCGCATAATGAACATAAGACTTGGGCCAGTGCTTGGGCGCATAGGCATCGCCTGCCGTAAACACATTCTCATGTTTCCAGCACATGGAAATCATTTCCTCGGTCCACGGCACGCCGATATGAATACCGATCAACGCCAACTCGGGAAAATCAATCGCCACCTGATCGAGCAAGATGGGCTTGGCCACGGAAGGCAAACGCCGGTCTTTTTGGTAAACGAGGTTATGCCCCACCTGCATCATGATCGGGATGTCGAGTTCGCAGCACTTGGCATAGTACGGGTAAATTAGTGGTGCGTCGGGCGGCATCGAAAACCAATGGGGGTACCAATGAGCCCCGACAAAACCAAACTCTTTGACGCCGCGTTCAAGGTCGCGCAGACCTTGCATCCCACGCGTAGGGTCGACCCCCGCTAAGCCTGAAAAGCGATCTGGGTACTGGTGGCAAATCTCGGCCACCATTTCATAGGGCACTTCGAACGAGCCCCGTACCCGCAAATCACCCGCACGCACCGCAATCAGCAGCGAGCGTTCAATCCCCGCACGGTCCATCTTTTTCAAATAGTCCGCCATTCTCACACCCGGTCGCATGGCGGGTGACATGCGCACCTGGACCTTGAAATCCTCATCCACGCCAGTGCGGTTTTCCCGCACAGCTTCAGGTGTGAAGACGTTACAAACGATATCGATAAAACCTGCCACAATTGCCTCGAATTGAAGATGGATTGTTCCTGACGTCTGCATTCTTAGCGACCTGCTCACCAATCATAAAGGGGATCGCTGCCGGTCTGCTCGTGGAGCGGGCTTAATCAGTGTTTTTGGCCGCGTGCATGGGGTATGGTATCGAACAGTTCTGGGCGTGGCTTTATATCTTATCTATTCCCGACTTTAGGCAGGGGTGCGGCATTGATGCGTTACCATCTATGGATATATACCGCGCTAGCGGCGGCAACAGGCCTGAGTGGCTCATTCGCCTCGGCCCAAGACTTTGTCTCGCCTGAAGCGGCCACGGGCCGATATCAAAAATCGGGCGGTGAAGCCAAAAAATTTTTGGTGGCCGCCGCAAACCCTTTGGCCGTTAAGGCGGGCGTCGACATCCTCAAGGCGGGCGGCAGCGCAGCCGATGCAGCCGTGGCGGTGCAGACCGTCCTGAACATGGTCGAACCACAATCATCGGGCATCGGTGGCGGCTCGTTTATTCTGTTCTGGGACAACAAAGCCAAAAAACTCACCACCTATGATGGCCGTGAAACTGCTCCGGCAGCGGCAACCGAGCGGCGCTTTTTAACCGCTGAAGGCAAATCCATGGACCGCACCACGGCTGTCATTGGGGGGCACTCGGTTGGTGTGCCCGGCACGCTGCGCGTGTTGGAGTTGGCACAAAAGAAACATGGAAAGCTGACCTGGGCCAAATTGTTTAACCCCGCTATTAAAATTGCGACAGATGGCTTTGCGCTGTCACCGCGTGTGCATGAATTGATTGCGGGCGACCGCTCGCTTAATAAATTGGAACCTGCGAAGTCGTTCTTCTATCAAACGGATGGCACCGCCAAAGCTGTTGGCACCATCATCAAAAACCCTGCCTTTGCTGCAACGCTTAAAACCATCGCGACCAAAGGGGCCGATGCATTTTATACCGGCCTCATTGCAGCCGACATTGTGCGCGCAGCAACAACAGCTGCCATCAACCCCAGTGATATCACGCTGGCTGATCTCAAGAGCTACAAGGCGATTGAACGCGCACCGATTTGTTTGCCCTATCGCGATCGCAAGGTATGCGGCATGGCGCCACCCACGTCGGGCGGTGTGGGCGTCCTGCAAACGCTCGCGATGCTCGAGCCCTTTGATCTGGCGCAGATGGGCCCAGACTCTGCGAAGTCTCAGCACGTATATATCGAGGCCAGTCGCCTGACCTTCGCTGATCGTGCCGTTTATATCGCCGACCCTGATCTGTTGCCCATTCCGACAGCAGAACTGTTATCACCCGATTATTTAAAATCTCGCGCTCAATTGATTAAGCTCGATCAACGAATGACCACCGCCGAAGCTGGTCAGTTGCCCAAAAAAGCCGCACTCAACTGGTCGCCCGCCGCGAGCCCCGAAAAAAAGTCGACTAGCCATTTTTCCATCGTTGACGCTGATGGAAATGCGGTGGCCATGACCACGTCAATCGAGGGTGGCTTTGGCTCGCACGTCATGGTGGATGGATTTTTGCTCAATAATACGCTGACGGATTTTTCCTATTCCGACATTGCATCGGGCAAAACGGTGGCCAACGCCGTTGGCCCCAACAAACGCCCGCGCAGTTCCATGGCACCAACGGTTGTGTTCGACAAAGATGGTAAACTGGAAATGGTTGTGGGTTCGCCGGGCGGCCCGGCTATCGTTGGCTTTGTCGCGCAAACACTCATCGGCATGATCGATTGGAACATGACGCCCCAAGATGCCATTGCCTTACCGCATGTGGTGGTGTTCGGCAACGCCGTGAATATTGAACCCGAGTTAGCCCTGATCAAAGCCGAGCTTGAAGCCTTGGGCCATCAGGTGCGTGTTGGTGAATTCCCATCAGGCATTCACGCCATCCGCATCACCGCCAATGGCTTGCTGGGCGGTGCCGACCCAAGGCGCGAAGGCACAGTCGGCGGCGAATAATGATATCGGCTTATTTTTTAGCGTCGGGCTGGGCGATTTCGATCAAACGTCCGTCGGGGTCGTACACAAACATGCGTTGGCCCGCACTTGTGGTGCCGTCGGGTCGATTGACGGTAAACTTGTAGGGCGTGCGGTGGAAGCGCACATCGATTTGCTGCAGCCGGCTGTAGGTGGCCTGAATGTCTGCCACTTCCATCATAATAATCGCATCACCCGTGCCGATGCCCATTAAATTACCACGCGCACTGGCGAGCTTCGGTTTGTCATAACTTAGTAAACCAATCATGCCGATGCGCTCGTCGTTGCCTTTCATAATAACGATACGACCAACTTTCGGATCTTCGGTCAGTGGCAAATCAGCCGCACCGATCACACCATCGGGTGAGTTCGAATCGCTGGCCGCATCGTACCATTTGGTCAGCCCCAAGCGTTGGTAGAAGTCCATGGACTTCTCGAGGTTATCAACCAGCAACGTGGTGCGTCTGACCGCCGTAGCCTGAAGTGCGGTCGAGCGCTCTTGTGCTGCCGCGCTCAGCGCCGATAACGCCATCACAATGGCGGCAACGCCACCAAGGCAACGAAGACTCAGACGCGTCATGGGGGGGATCCTTGCGTTTCAAAATACCAACTTGCCACGGCCCACCACTCCAGGGAAAGTGCCGTTTATAGAACCTCAGACGATATGCTCTTAATAATTCGGTTCGTGGTTGGTTACCGCTGCCATTTTTGTCCATGTGGCATACGGTTCGGGCAAAATGGGGGTGTACGGTGGGGTCCAATCAGGCCCATCAGTTTCAACCCATTCGGTCGCAAACGGCCCGCCCTTGCAACGGCACAAATGGAGCGCACCGCCCCAAGTTGCAAAGGGGCCATGTTGTATGCCCGGTGGTCGCCAAAAATATCCGCCGTCGCGCATTACGCCCAACGGAAAACAGATGTCGCCCAAAATCGCGAATTCTTCCTCGGCCACCGGGTGAACTTCGGCTTTGTTCGACCACCAATAGGGCATCATGCCGATCAGCCATGTGCGCTCGCCGGTGTCGGGGTCGACATAAAGAGTTTTATGAACTGTTCCGCTGGGGTCCCAATCGCCACTTTTCATATGTTTGCGTTGGCCAGTGGTGCCTGGCATGGCGCGCGTGTCCAAACGCTCGACAACGCGCCGCCGATCCCACTCTGGATTTTGTATGACGTGTGCTACCGGCAGGCCGGAGAAAAACGTGAGCACCACTGCGCCACTGAAACTCGACATATTTTTGCGCCCGTAACCTTGTGGCAAGTGGCCATAAAAATGTTTGCCGTAGATGTGGTCGTTGATTGTTAAAGACCCATCAAGAACAAAGATTTCCTCATCGACTTCCAGCGCAAAGTGCTGGCTCTCGTGCCATCCCGCCGGATAACGCAGCACCGTGCTGGCCGCACCAGTCTCGTCATCACGACTTAAGGTTCGGCAGAAAATGTCGGGTCGGGCTCCACCAGGAAGGCCAAGCTCGAACGGAATAACTTGTGATTGAACAAATTCAATATGAGGTCGTGTCATATTCCCTCCAAAGTGCCACCTTGCCACATTGGCGCGGCAGAAAAGCGAATGAAACGCCAAGTCTTGTCGGTTTTGTGTCCAATAGTTGTCCGCGGCTGCGAAATAGGGCCCGACGCCCCTGAGTGCCGCCTCTCGTCCTGTTAATAGATGGTCCAAGACCCGGATCAAGCGGGCCAAGTCTCTTCTGTATGGCTGGTTTTTACTCCAGTGACCTCTGATCGTGATCGTTTGTGGCTTTCGCCTTTTGTTGGGCCGACCTTCTGGTCGAGATCGACCAAAGCCGTAAGGTGCTGTTCGCCGTAGGGGCGACAAAGTCCTATTTTGGGGTTTGGTGCTGAAAAGCTACTGGGCCAGAATTTTATGGACTTGGTCTTGCCCAAAGATCGCGTCCTGCCCGATCTGAAGGATCATTTTTTCATCGCCATGAGGCATTCGATCCGCCTCGATGCCAAGGGCATCATCGAAGGAAAACCCCGAGACAAGAACACCGGGCCGATGTCAGATGACTTATTTACTGAGATGGCGGCTAAGAAACTGAAAAATTCTGGGGCAGGTGGAAACGCGACGGAGATTACGCTCTTCAATCTCCCGAATTTTCAAAGCTTCGCCGACTCGCTGCCCGATGCTGATACCTGGTTGCGCAACTTCGTGGCGTTCGAGATTACAGAATCAGCGTGCGTGCCTGATTTGAAAAAAGCCAACATCTTTGTACAAAGCCTGCACTCACGCGGTTTCTATGAGCGCCTCGATGACTTCGGTACGGCTGCGGCCAGCTTCCAATACCTGAGCGTGCTCGAAGTCGACGTGGTGAAGCTCGATGGCAGTGCTGTCAAAAATGCCCAAAGCGCACTCAAGGGCCGCGCGTTCTTGAAGGCGCTGATGATGCCGTGCAAAATTATGGAAGTAGAAACTATCGCCGAGATGGTCGACAGCAAAGAAACGCTGGAATTTGTTCGCGATTGTGGCGTCGAGTACGTCCAAGGCTTCTTGTTCGGCAACCCCGACCTTGACCCCTGGCAGCTCATCAAAAAACTTGATCGCCGTTTGTTTGCCGATACTAAACGGTAAAAAACTTTCCCCGAGAAGTAGTCTTCCACTTGGCGTGGAAAAGGCGAGCAAACAAAGACTCATTATTTCGCAGCGTATTTTCTGATTTTCTGCACCATCGCCACCAAGCCGTTGCGTCGGCTGGGTGCTAAATGCTGTTCGAAGCCGAGTTCGCGTAAGGCCGCTTCCGGGTCGATCTGGGCCACGTCGAGCTGCTTCTGACCCGAGAACAAAATACCCAGCACCGCAATCAATCCTTTGACGATGACGCTGTCACTATCAGCGGCAAAGCTAAACTTTGACGGATCGTCCTTGGCGTGACCGGGGACCAGCCACACTTGGCTCATGCAGCCGCGCACTTTGTGGGCCTCGGTTTGGAGGGCGGCGGGAAAAAGCGGTAGTTTGCGACCCAAGTCGATAATATACTCGTAACGATCTTCCCAATCGTCAAACAGTTCGAAGTTCTCTTTCAGCTTCGCAAAGGTCATCTGAGGGACAATCATGACCGGTTGATCTGGGGCAGTGGGCGAGGGTAATGACATAGGGCGTTGGATGGACCTGGGTTGCAGCTTAAGCTAAGGGTTCATCATATCCGAGCAAGAGCCTAAAAACAAAAAACCTGACCCGTGCCCGACTCTCACCTTCAGATCACACCGGCGATTTATCTCGATCCCTCCGAGATTGAAATGACGTTTATACGCTCGGGCGGGCCTGGGGGGCAGAACGTCAACAAAGTCTCGACCGCCGCCCAGCTTCGTTTTTCCGCTGCTACGTCGCCCTCATTGCCTGCCGCTGTGCGTAACCGGGTTCTGGTGCTGGCAGGCAAACGGGCGACGAAGGACGGTGTCATTGTGTTTACGGCGCACGAGCACCGCAGCCAAGAGCGTAATCGAGACGAGGCCATTGCCCGCTTGGTTGATCTCATTCAGCGTGCGGCGATTGTGCCCAAACGCCGCGTTCCTACCCGCGCGACCCGTGGCTCGAAAGAGCGCCGCTTGGTGAAGAAAAAGCAACGCGGTGGTGTGAAGTCAACGCGCCGTGTCACGCCTTGGGATGATGATTGAAGTTATTGCGCGGCTTGAGGGATGTCTTTGATCGCGCGCGGCCCGGGGTCGGCTGAGAACTGCAAGGCGGCCAAACGGGCATACAGCGGGTTTGAGATCAGAAGCTGATTGTGGCTTCCGGTATCAATCAATCGCCCATCATCAATCACGGCGATACGGTCAGCTCGCACCACAGTGGCTAACCGATGCGCAATCACCATGGTAGTGCGGCCCACCATCAGCTGCTCCAGCGCCTTTTGCACCAAGCGTTCGTTCTCGGCGTCCAGCGCGCTTGTTGCTTCGTCGAGTAACAACACGGCGGGGTCACGCAAGATCGCACGTGCAATAGCGATGCGTTGCTTTTGGCCGCCCGACAAGCGCACGCCTTTCTCGCCCAAAAAGCTCGTCATGCCCTCGGGCAACTTGGTGATGAACTCCATCGCCTGGGCGGCTTCGGCAGCCGCGCGGACATCGGCGTCTGATGCATCAGGTCGGCTATAGCGAATGTTTTCAAGCGCGCTGGTTCCAAAGATCACCGGATCTTGCGGAACAAGCCCAATGCGCCTGCGGGCATCGCGTGGGTCAACCTCTTTCAGGTTCATCCCGTCGATGCGCACAATCCCCGACTGCGGATCGTAAAAGCGTAGCAGCAACTGAAATACCGTGCTTTTGCCCGCACCCGATGGGCCCACTAGAGCCACATGTTCGCCGGGTTTCACCCTCAAGGATAACCTATTCAAAGCAGCGGTATCGGGCCGGGATGGATAGTTGAAGGTCACATTTTCAAATGAAACTTCGCCGCGCGCAGGGCTTGGCATCGCTTTGGGGGCTGCGGGGGGTTTGATTGCGGGCTCGGTTTCAAGCAATTCGACCAAGCGTTCTGTTGCACCCGCCGCGCGTTGCAAATCGCCCAACACTTCACTCAGCGAACCCACACCACCGGCTACAGTAACGGCGTAAAAAATAAACGCCGACAAATCACCGGGTGTAATGCTGCCCTCAATCACGCTGCGTCCGCCAGCCCATAGCACTACAGCGATAGCGCCGAACACCAGCAGAATGACAACCGAGCCCAACATGCCGCGCGCAAAAATACGGCGCATGGCGACTAAAAACGCATTCTCGACTTCGGTACCGAAGCGCGACTTGTCGTAGTCTTCATGGGTGAAGGCTTGCACCGTACGAATGGCGTTCAAGGTTTCTTCCCCGTACGAGCCCACATCAGCGACGCGATCTTGGCTTTCCCGCGAGAGCGTGCGCACGCGCCGCCCATACCAAATGATGGGCACAATGACAGCGGGCACAACCAACAGCACCAATCCGGTCAGTTGAAAGTTGGTGACGATCATCATGGTCACGCCGCCAACAACACTCAGCATATTTCGTAAGGCAATCGACAGCGATGATCCCACTACGGTTTGCAATAACGTGGTGTCAGACGTCAGGCGCGAAAGGATTTCGCCGGTTTTCGTGACTTCATAAAACCCAGGGCTTTGTTTGATCACTTGGTCAAACACCGCGCGGCGCACATCGGCAACCACGCGCTCGCCCACCCACGAAATATAATAAAATCGGAAATAGGTGCCGCCCGAGATCGCCAGAATGATCGCAACCAAGACTAGGAACCCGAGGTTGAGAAATTCTTGATCACCCGCGCTTAAGCCTCTATCAATCAGGAACTTCAGGCCCACGCCAATGCTAAGCGTTGCCGCTGAGGTGAGAATCAACGCAAGACCTGCCGTAATCAGCTTCAATGTATATGGCTTCATAAAGCCCCAGGTGCGACGCAAATAGGCGTAATTTTTGCTGCGCGGGCGCTCTGGCATATTCCAACGAGTTGGGCCGCCGGCGCGCCCGCCATGAGGATGATCGCTCACTGTTCGCCCCAATATTTTGGGCCTGTTCAGGCCCGTGTCAAAAATCGAATTCCTCTAGATAGCTAAGGTGTCCGCCCGGGTTTGTCACCCCCTACAACAATCAAGAACCCATATAAATCAACACAAATACCGCAGATTTGTCCGCGATACCCCAACCTCGTATTCTTTCGCCATGGCTATCAGCCCATCGCCTACCTCAGTTGTTTCGCTCTGCCGCGATTGTTTGGCCGAATTCGAGCGCGCGCAGCGCACATGCACCATCTGCGGCTCAGATCGCATGGTCTCGCATCCTGAATTGGGTGAACTCACCACTGCCCATATTGATTGCGACGCGTTTTATGCGGCGATTGAAAAGCGCGACAACCCAGAGCTCATCGACAGGCCCGTGCTCATCGGCGGGGGCAAGCGCGGTGTAGTCTCAACCGCATGTTATGTCGCGCGCAAATATGGCCCGCGCTCGGCCATGCCGATGTATAAAGCCTTGCAGATGTGCCCCCAGGCGGTGGTCATCCGGCCCAACATGGCCAAGTACGTCGAGGCTAGTCGCCAGGTGCGGGCCATTTTTGATTCCGTCACACCGATTGTCGAACCCCTCTCGCTGGATGAGGCCTTTCTCGATGTGTCAGGGACAACGACGCTGTTCAAACGTAGCGCTGCTGCAACGCTGGCTTTTGTGGCGCGCGAGGTGGAACGGCAAGTACGGATAAGCGTGTCGATTGGGCTTAGCTACAATAAATTCCTCGCCAAAATCGCCTCCGATCTTGATAAGCCGCGCGGCTTTGCGGTTATCGGCCAGCGCGATGCCATCTCGCAACTGCACGACATGCCGATCACGAAAATTCCTGGCGTTGGTCCATCGCTGGCAGATCGGTTGAAGGTCGATGGCTTTTTTTCCATCGGCGACCTTCAGGCCAAGTCTGAGGAAGACCTGACGCAACGTTACGGCGACACGGGCGCGCAACTGGCGCGACGCGCGCGTGGGCATGATACGCGACGCATTAATACTGAACGCGAATCCAAAAGCGTTTCGGCGGAAACCACATTTGAGAACGACATCTCAGATGTTGCGGAGTTGCGCCGATTGTTGTGGCTTCAGACCGAACGCGTCTCTGAGCGCTTAAAGAAAAATGGACTGGCCGGGCAATCCATTGCCTTAAAACTTAAAACCGCACGCTTTAAACTGGTGTCACGTCATCGTCGTTTGCAGGCCCCAACCCAATTAGCCGAGACGATTTTTCGAGCAGCCGAGGCGCTGTTGATCACAGAGGTCAAGGGCGTGTCATATCGGCTGATTGGTGTGGGGGTTGAGGGCCTGTGCGACGCGGAGCTAGCTGACCATCCCGATTTGTTTTCCGACGCCCCCAAACATGCCGCCGGCGTTGAAAAGGCCATGGACGCGGTGAGGGCGAGGTTTGGGCGCAAGGCCATCGGCAAAGGCCGCGCAGCGCGCACCAAGTAAATTCAGCCTCATATTAGCTTCACCCTTTTTTGCACAGTTGCCGTAACCCTCTGCCCCCTTTACATAAGCCGCATGTCAATTTGCCCCGCCGGAGATGCCTGCTCATGGATATGAAAGGCGAGTATCGAATCCCTGCACCGCGCGCGGCGGTGTGGGCGGCGTTGAATGATGTTGATGTGCTGAAGGCTGCCATCCCCGGCTGCGATAGCATCAATCGTCTCTCAGACACTGAAATTGAAGCCACTGTCACGGCCAAGATCGGCCCGGTGAAAGCCTCATTCAAAGGCTTGGTGACGCTGTCTGATATTGATCCCCCCAATGGCTACACTATTCGCGGCGAAGGCAAGGGCGGTCCGGCTGGGTTTGCGAAGGGCGGCGCGAAGGTGCGACTGGTGGATGTAGGCTCTGAGACGATCCTCAGCTACAAAGTGGATGCCTCGGTCGGCGGCAAAATTGCCCAAATCGGTGCGCGATTGATCGACTCCACGGCAAAAAAACTCGCCGATGAATTTTTTGCAAAGTTTAGTGCGCTGGCTGCTGCCAAAGCATCTGATCACAAGGCTTCCGCGTCCGATGCGCAACCGAAGGCTCACGCTAGTCTTGCAACCAGCATGACTCAAAACCAGGCTTCGGCTACGGTCACGCCCATTCTTGGCAAGAACACTTGGATCATCGGCGCGCTGGTGGTTGTTGTGATCGTGATCGTAGCTGTGGTTTATATTTTTGGATACTAAAATGATAAAAATTTCGCTTTCGGTGAACGGCACGGAACGCAGCGGCGACGTTGAGCCACGCACACTTTTGGTCGATTTCTTGCGCACTCAACTGGGTCTGACGGGTACGCACGTGGGCTGCGACACTAGCCAGTGTGGGGCCTGCACGATTCACCTCAATGGCAAGCCGGTCAAATCGTGCACCATGTTGGCTGTTCAAGCTGACGGGCAAAATGTCAAAACGATTGAGGGTGTGGCGGTTGGCGACGAGATGCACCCCATGCAAGCTGCGTTCAAAGAATGTCATGGGCTGCAATGCGGGTTCTGCACCCCCGGCATGGTGATGAGCGCGCTGGGCATCATCGAGCGCCATAAGGGCGATCACCTCAATGAGGCCATGGTGCGTCATGAACTGGAGGGTAACCTCTGCCGGTGCACCGGCTATCAAGGCATCGTCAACGCCATCTTGATGGGTGCCAAAAACATGGGCGTAAAGGTGATATAGCCATGCATTCCTTCGCCTATCATCGCCCCAAGACAATTGCCGAGGCCACATCCAAGCGTGCCGCCGACCCGGATGCCAGCTACCTTGCTGGCGGCATGACGCTGATCCCCACATTGAAGCAGCGATTGGCCAATCCCACTCAGGTGCTTGATCTCAGCGCAATCACTGAGCTGAAGGGCGTGTCGGTTGCCAATGGAATAGTCTCAGTCGGGGCCATGACCTGTCATGCTGATGTTGCTTTGTCGGCTGATGTTCGTAAAGTGCTTCCGGCATTGGCAGATTTGGCGGGTGCCATTGGCGATCCGCAAGTGCGCAATCGTGGTACCATCGGCGGTTCATTGGCCAATAGTGATCCATCCGCTGATTATCCTGCCGCGGTAGTGGGCTTGGGCGCCACCATTCACACCAATACACGGCAAATTTCGGGCGATGACTTTTTCAAAGGCTTGTTTGAAACAGCACTTGAACCTGGCGAGTTGATCGTGAAGGTCACGCTCCCCATCGCTAAACGTGCGGCGTATATGAAATTTGCCAACCCGGCTTCGGGCTATGCGGTTGTGGGTGTGATGGTCGCCGATACCGCGCAAGGTGTGCGTGTGGCCGTGACCGGCGCAGGCGCTTGCGCGTTTCGCCAGGCCGATATGGAAGCAGCCCTTGCGAAGTCATTCACAGTTGCTGCGATCAAAGACATCGTTATCTCTGCCGATGACCTCAACGCCGACATGCACGCAACAGCCGAGTACCGCGCCCATTTGGTGGGCGTGATGGCCCGGCGTGCCGTGGCGGCGATGGCTTAGGCGCGCCCTTTCCCCTTTTGTCGTCTTCGGGCTTGACCCGAAGATCCAGGGATTCAAACGCTGATTGATCCGTTTAGTCTGGATGCTCGTGTCAAGCACGAGCATGACACGTGGAGTGAGTAAGGGATGTGTGAATCTCGTTGCTTTGAGGTGGAGGTTTGTCGAGTAATCAATTTAAACCGTCTCCACTACAGTCTTCGTCTTGACCGAGTTGGCGAGATAACATTGGTCATGGGCCGCGTGGTAAAGCTCCTCAATCTCAACGGCGGTTGGTTGCCTGGGGCCTAAAAAACAATATTCGGTCTCAGGTTTATCCGCGACATCCAACTTTTTCCATCAGGCTCTTTTGTCATCTCGCCGACCGCGGCATCTTCATAGCTATCAATCACGAATGTGCGCTTCGCGGCCAGGTTTAAGAAAAACAGCATGTGGCACGACGAAATTGCTGCCACATAGGCCTCTTCCGGGCCCACGTTGGCGTGGTTCGAAAGGGGAACGGGCACCACATGCGGCGATGACGAGGCAGGCACCGTACGCCGCCATCAAAGCTCCAAGTATGGGCGCGGCTATAGCGATTGTCCGTGTACATCGATTCGCCACGTCGCCACGACACGGTTGCCGTATACTCACTCATACTTGCTGCTCCTGTTGTCCTGGGCCTATTCTGAAACAAATTTTATATGCGGTGTGAGAATGGCTGATCCGATTCGGTTTTATTTCGATTTCAATTCAACATTTTCCTACATTGCCATTCACCGCATTGATGCGTTGGCCGCGCGCCATGGCCGAAACGTCGATTGGCGCGTTCTGTCGCTCGGGCATTTGTTTCATGCGCAAAGCATTGCTCCGCCGCCCACGATTCCAGCTAAACTTAAATACCTGGCGCTTGATTTCGTGCGGTCATGTTCTTTCGTAGGGCTACCATGCGCTTTGCCGAAAGTGTTTCCACCCGATGTGAAATTGGCGCGACTGATGTTTTGCCGATTGCAACAGCATGATGAAACTGCCGCGCGCAGTTTTGCCAAGGCGGTCTCTCTGGCCCTGTTCGGTCATGGGGTCGATGTGGCCACGGCGCAACAATTGGCCGACGCAAGCAAACCAATTCCAGGAATCAGCGTGGCCGAGATTGAGGCCGCTGCCGCCGATCCCAAAGCAAAGAAAGCGGTGATCTCGGCGTTAGACGCTGCAGTGGCCGACGGCATGGTGGGCGCGCCGTTCTTTGTCTTGGACGGCGAACCATTTTGGGGTGCTGATCGTCTCGACCAACTCGAAACCCGTTTGAAGGAAAAGGCATAAGCTATAACGGACCTTTCACGCCGAACACTCATGGCCTGCGCTGTCGGCGATTGTAGCGCGCATGGCCCAGCCGCCGACGTGGTGAAAATCAAACGTTAGTATGTCGACTGCCGCTATGGGCAACTTCATATGCAGGTGGGCCAGCACGTTGAGGCACGCTATGCCACCAAAACCCCACTGCTGTGCATGCACCCGAGCCCGCCAGCGAGCGTTATTATCTTGATCTCATTGGTGATATAGGTGCCGACCGCATCGCCATGGCGGCAGACACACCTGGCTATGGCGAGTATGACCGCCCACCCAATGCCTCGCCGCTGATGGAAGGATACTCAGGCGCGTTTGCCGACGCCTTGCAGAATCTGGGCTACGGCAAGAACGGAAAAAAGTTGATGTGCTGGGCTATCACACGGGCTGTATCGTGGCTGTGGACCTTGCCATTCGCAGGCCCGACCCGGCGCGCAAACCTTGCCTCGTCGCCGTGCGCTACTACGACACACCCGAGCGTCAGCAAAAGCTGCTGGCCGGAATTGATCGCTTCTCTTACGGCGAAGAAGCTGATCACGTGGTCGCGATGTGGAACAACACGGTGAAAGAACGCGCCAAGGGCGTAAGCTTGGAACAGGCCGTGGATATTTCCTCGAACGCATGAAGCCCGGCGACAAAGAATGGTGGGCTTATACCGCCATGTTTGCCTATGACAGCAAAACCCAGTTCCCAAAAATCACGAAGCTCACCGCGCCGCTCAATCCTCATGGTGTGCTCTATAAGGAAACGTTGGCTGCGGTACCCGTCATCCCCGGGGCTAAGCTTATAGATATCCCCGAACTCGATCACGGCGTATTTTCCGTGGGCTCGCACATCATCGCGCGCGAGGCACGCAAATTTTTGGATACCTAATTGATACATCGCAGCGGTATATACCGACCGCCGTCTGGCCGGTATAACCATCAGAAGTCCAACAGAAGATGGTTATGATGATCGCGGCCCGCACTTTTGTATTTATGTCACTGATGCTTTGTAGCGCGGCCCAGGCCTCAACGCTGCGCTTGGCCTCGGCATCCTTGCCACCAGGTTTTGGCAACCCCTATGGTTCGATTGCGCAATCAGCCTCTCATACGCGCACTACGATTTTAGATGCGCTGACGCGTCTCAGCCCCGACGGCATGCTGCAGCCCGCCTTGGCGCTGTCCTGGCAGCCCACAGATGCCCGCACCTGGCGCTTCAAGCTGCGGCCCGATGTGGTGTTCTCAAACGGCGAGCCCTTCAACGGCGCGACCGTGAGAACTGTGATTGACTGGCTGAAAAGTCCCGCGGCGAGTGCTCAATTGTTGGCCTCCGAGGTTCGCGATATTGCCGAGGTTCGGCTGATTGATGAACTCACGGTCGATATTATCACCGCCAAGACCGATGCCGTTTTGCCCAAGCGACTGACCATGATCATGATGGTTCCGCCCGTTGCGTGGGCCAAGTTAGGCGTCGATGGTTTTACCCAAACCCCCATCGGCACTGGGTCTTACGTGTTGAAGGACTGGGGCCAAACCACCGGCAAAACGGTAATCGAGGCCAACCCCACATCGTGGCGAAAACCTCAACAGATCACCCGTGTTGAGTTGTTCCCGCAGAAAGACCCTGTCAGTCGCGTCCAAGCGCTCACCAGTGGGCGCGTCGATCTTACCCAAGGCTTTGGGCCCGAAGATGTGGCCGCGCTGAAAGAGCAGGGCTTTCGCGTTCATACGGAGCAAGAGCCGCAGATTATGGCTTTGGCGCTGCGCAATGTCGGCAACGTAGGAAAGCCCCTCCATGATATACGCGTGCGCCAGGCGCTGAACTACGCCGTCGATAAGTCTGCTATTGCTGATGTCATCTTGCGGGGCACCGCACAAGCGGTCGGCCAAGGTGCCATCCCAGGCGTGACGGGCTATAACCCCGCGATCAAACCCTATGCGCACGATACCGCCAAAGCCAAAGCCTTGCTGGCCGATGCGGGCTATGCCAATGGTTTAGTGCTGACCGCAAGCATTCAGTTGGCTGGTGCAACCGAAGCGGCAGCGATTTATCAAAAGGTCGCCGCTGATCTGGCCGAAGCGGGCGTGAAACTGGAACTGCGCCCAGTTCAGGGCCCAGAATGGGTGCGCAGGTACAGCACCGGCGATTGGGGTGATGCCGATATCATCTCCTCAACCTGGAATGGGGCCTCGTACCACGACACGATACGCGCAATCGAAACTTATTCGTGCCGCAAGCCTGGCGCTTTTTTCTGTATCCCCGAGATTGAACCGTTGATCGATGCCAGCGGTGTTGAACTCGACACAGTTAAACGCGAGCGCCTGTTGCAAGACATCATGGCGCGTTATCACGATTTGGCGCCGTCGATTTTCCTGGTGAACCTCACTAGCGTTTATGCCCATAGCGCGCGCGTGAAGGGCATTGTGCTGGGGGCCACGGGCCTGTGGTTCGAACAGATGCAGTTAGTCGAGTAGAGCGTCGTGCGGAAAAGTCGGCCCCGGATTATTCGCAAACACGACGCGACCGAACAACAATACTTAGCGAACAATCGCGCCGTACACGCCATTGCGCAACACAAGCGGTAACGTGGGCTCATCTCTACCGAGATATTGCGTCATGGCCACGGCAGCAATCTGTTCTTTGGGGTCGATGAAGAACGCGGTATTGGCCAATCCACCCCAGGCGGCATCGCTTTCCGAACCCGGTGCCGCATGTGGTCCTTCGGCGGCACGCACACCTATCGCGAGCCCCCACGCATATCCGCGAAACACCGGCGTCGATTCGTGGTTGTACCAATAAACCAATCCCTGCTGTGGCGTGGTTTGGCGGGTTAGCATCATTTTCACGGTCTCGGGTTTGAGCACCCGCGCGCCATCCAACACGCCACCATTCAGCAACATTTGTAAGAAGCGCAAATAGTCAGGGGCCGTCGACACCAGCCCACCACCTGCCGAGAATAAAGTGCCCGGCTTGGTGTAGCTCGACGACGCTGGGGCTTGTTTTAGGACCATTTTGTTCGTCTCGTCCGGGCCATAGACCTCGGCAAGCATCAATGGGTCTTTGACCCAATAGCCGGTGTCGGTCATGCCGATTTTATAAAACAACCGCTGTTGTAAAAACACGTTCAGCTTTTGACCCGACGCAATTTCAGCAACCCGACCCAGCACGTCAGAGGAAAATCCGTAAACCCAAGTCGCGCCGGGTTGATGAAGCAATGGGTACTTGCTCAGCTTCTTCACGCTGTCTTCAATGGTGCCGTCAAGCGATAAAATATCGCGCTGATTCATACCCAGCGACTTCGGCCAATCACCGGCATAGCCAAGGCCAGAAGTGTAGGTAAATAAATGCCGAATGGTCATGGGGGTGGTTTGGGGTTCGGTAGCAATCACCTGACCATTTTTGATCTCTTTGATCACGGGCATCTGGCCGATCTCGGGGATGAACTTAGCCACCTGATCGTCGAGTTTAAATTTGCCCTCCTCCAATAGCGTCAGAATCGCTGCGCCCGTCACTGCACGGCTTTGCGAATAAAGTCGAAAAGCAGTGTCGGCGGTCATGGGAAGTTTTTTCTCAACGTTCCGCAAGCCGTATGACTCAAATGCCACCAACTTTCCGCGCCGCATGACGCCAAACACAACGCCTGCACGGCGGTTTTGGTCGACAAAGGATTTCATGTCGGCGGAGAGTTTGGCGATGCCCGAAGCGCTCATGCCCACGGAAGCAGGTTCGGCTTTTTCTAAATCTTTGGCAAAGGCGGTGAAGGCGAGCAGGCAGGTCACAACGGTTGATGCAACACTCAGGCGCATACAAGATGACATGGTGATGTCCTCATGAAGGGTGGTGGGACAATCTAACTTCTTTTCTTCGGTGTCTTGTTGCGTTCAGCTTGTTGCAAAACCAGATAAAAAATCCGATCCGCTAGTGCTTTACGTGCAGCCTCACGTTCAGCTAAGGCCTTTTCGTCAAACTCGTAAGCATCTATATCAGACTTCAGGATCACACCTTTATCAGCGGCGATGCGCTCAATCGTGTCGACGCGATCGCGCATTACCATCAGCTCGGTCGTCAGTGATGTGATCATTGACAGGAACACATCGCTCGACCAATCGGGGAGCATCTTGGGGCGCTTACCGCGCGCCACGCGCGTCATTTTTTTCTTAGGGACGGCCTCGGCCATGGGGTATTGAATCTCAATAATTTACTTAATGCCAACCTGGACGCCCCAGCCAAAACCTGGAGCAGTCTTGGCACCTTGCGCCCGCGAGGTCGTGGTCACCTTGGTATTGGTAAAGCCGCCTTCATTGCCAGCCATGGGGGCCAGATCAACGAAGCACTGATCGGGCGCGAAGCCCGCCGTTTCCATGGCCGCCTTTAAGTTCATCCCACGAAAGGTGGTCCAGAAGGGCTCGTTGTTGTAGCGCGTTTCATTTCCAAACAAAAACTGGCTGTAGACATCGATATCGGCAAATTGTGGCAAATCGGCATGTACCATGACGCCGCCCGGTTTCAACAAGCGACGGCATTCCGTCAAAATGTTTTGCCAAGCTGTGGTTGAGGTTTCATGGGCCAAGATTGTCGAGACGACGACATCAAATGTACCATCAGAAAAATTTGTATGCTCGGCATTTTGCTGGCTGAAATAAATTTTCTTGCCCAGCGATTCCGCACGCGCATGGCCGTACCGCAGGCACGGCGCTGCCACATCAATAGCGTAAACTTCGGCATCAGGGAATGCATCACAATAGCGTTGTGCGCTCATGCCGATCGTGCATCCTATATCGAGGACTTTTTTTGGCTTCAGGGCGGGGAAGTTTTTTTGCAAGTAAGCGATCACTGACAAACCAAGCGCGCCCTCGGCTCCTCGTTGGTACATGGAAATCCCGCGATCATAAATGGCCCCTGCCGCCACGCTGTCGGGGTGGTCGGCGTCATAGTCATAACCGCCGGGCATACAATGAATATCAACGTTGGCGACGTAGCGCGGAATCTCAAGCTGATCATCCAACACCAGGCTTCCAAGTTTGCGCTCGCAGTCTTTCGCCCGCTGATTCAGTGCGGGTAACTGACGCTCGATGTTTTCGATCACCGTGTTCCACATCACCTCTTGCACGCTGCGTTGCAATGATAAGTGCAACTGGACATAGGGTCGCTCTTGCATCACCTTGCGAACTTCTTGGCGATCCTTCAGCGCGCGGCCGCTGGCCTTCTCAAATTCTGGCGCCACGATATTAGTGAAGTAACCCCGTGTTCCCTGCGAGACTTGACTGTACAAATGAAAGCGCATTGCGCGCACGGCATGCTCACGCGCAATTTCGTCATGATTCATCTCAGGCGTCATACCGTGATCGTAAGCTTTGTTTGTCATCGAGCGGTCATCCGAGTGAATTAGTTATTATCTTCAGCCGCACGCTCGGCGCGCCAAGTTGACAGAGCCAGCCCCAAAGTCTTGACCGCGTCCTTCAATGGTCCGGCGAACGTGTCGGCAGCTTGTTTGAGGCTCATGGCGCTGGGATAGAATGACACGCCCATCACCGAGAAAATTTCACCGTCGACCATCACGGGCGCAGCCACGGCGCAGTGGTTTTGATCGGGCACTTTCAGGCACGCAAATCCATCTGCGCTGATCCGAGAAAGGCCGCGTTGAAAATTCTGGAGCGTGACCCCATGACGCGTGAGAGTTTGCGGGTCCTCAGCCAAAGCCTGATCGATCAAAGCTTGGCGCAAATCTTTGGCACTATACGCCAAGTACACCTGCCCTGCAGCCGTATGTAAAAGCGGAATTTTAAAACCGCCGCGATGACGCCACATGGCGAAAGGGCTGATGTCGTGCGTCGAATCGCGCACCAGCATTTGCGAGCCCATGTTGGTGACCATCGTCAGCGGCCACAGAATTTTCTTGCAGACCTCGACCATGATCGGCCGGGCAATTTTGGGCAGCCATTCTTCTTGGTCATAGCCATGACTGAGGCTGCGAACTTGGGCTGTGAGGCGATATTTTTTGTCGGCATCGTCGCGGAAAATGTAGCCCAAGCGTTCCAAGGTGCGCAGCAAACGAAACGCGGTAGGTCGCGGTAAGCCCACCTGTTGAGAGGTTTCCGTGCACGTCAGCCCATTGTGGCGATTGAGCAGCGAGAGAATATCAAGGCCGCGTTCGAGCGAGCGGACGGAAAAAGAATCGGGGCGTCGGGGTTCAGCCTTGCTCATCTCTCACCGTGCCAAGCCCGACGGTATTCGTCAAGTGAACGCAATGGCTGCGGCCAAAACCCAGGAAAATGAGCAAAAAAGGCCCAGGATGCTACTCGTGGTCCGATTCTCACATTTACATCCCATTCCAGGTTGCGATCTTGCGAATGTGAGAATCATCAGGACCACGAGCAAATATCGGGTTAGGGAGCTTTGGATTTGAGATCCGCTTCTCAGTCCGCCGCGAACAGGGGTGCGAATGTCAAATCCGCTCCACTGAGCCTGGTTTTGCGCCTATCGATCAAGCCTAGAAGTTATAACGCATTCTGACCCCAAATTCGCGCTTATCGGGCGGTTCAACAATGATGCCTTGGGGGAAGTTCTGCTGCGCCACCGGTGGAGTGCCCGTGGGAGGGAAGAACTGAGCAGGCAACTCGACGAAAATTCCGCCAGCGGTTCCCTGGTAGACGTTGCGGAAACCGTAGTTCCAATTTTTGTCGTTGAACAAGTTGGTTGCAAAAAACTCAATCAAAAGATTTTCTTTTTCCAAGCCAACGCGCGCGTTAGTACGGAAGTAGTCGTTCATCTTGACGATGTTGGCTTCGCTATCCCACGCCTTACCAGTGTAGTTTAAATCTCCGCGAACGTACCAATCCCAATCACTTGTAAACTCGGCACGATATGTGCTGGCCAGTGACGCGGTCATATCAGGAACGCGCGCGATATGATTGCCATCGTAGCGCGTTATGTTTTGTGTCAATTGCGCCAGGAACGGCTGTACCAAATTCGTGTAGGTCCCTTCCTGCCAGCCGAACCTAAGATTGACATCCCACGCGTCGGTCACCAGCGCAGTTGATTCAAACTCAATCCCCTTCAGATTTGCATCGCCCGGAATCACAACGCCGGTCAATGTGCGTGCCGTCGAGGGTGCCACAAAGGCGGCGCTGGCTTGGATGTTTTTCCATTTCATCTTATAGGCCGCCAACGTGTACTGCAGCCGCCCATCCATCAGCTGCTGCTTAGAGCCGATTTCGTAGTTATCAACTTTCTCCGACGCCACCACTTCGGCAACACCGGGGAACACCGCTTCTAAATCCCGGCGCTCAGACGCGGTCGCTGTAATGTACTGCGCATTAAATTGTCCTGGCAGAGTGCCTTTCGACCAACTGGCATAAAGTGTCCAATTGTCGTCAGGTTTGTATTCGGCAATGACACGCGGAAGCCAGTCTGTGAACGAGGCCGAAAGCGAGCCTGCGTTCGAGGGCTGCAATTTCGATTCATCTTTTTGGTAGCGAATTTCGCCGTTCAGCGACAATTGGTCGGTGAAGTCGTATTCAACAGCCGCAAATCCGGCCTTGACTGAGGCGCGTTCGCCATCGCGATTAAAAGGTAAGTTCGGTGCCAGTGCCGTATTGAACGGAACATTCTGGCCGCGCGTCGCGCCCACCGTGAAAATGCGGAACGTGCGCGATTGATATTGCACGGAACCATTGAAGTGCGCATCATAATCGCCGTTATAGATTGTTCCCCCCACCAGCCATCGTAGGGGCTGCTCTTGGGCGGATTGGATGCGCGCTTCGTAGGTATAGGTCTCAAAAACCGACGGATTAACGGTATAGACGTTTTCGACGTCACTGCGATCAGGATCGGAAATTGTGTTTGTTCCCGTGTCCTCATAACCGAAGTTAAAGCCAGCCGTGATGCCGTTTGCGAATTCGTACTCTGTTTGTGCCGTCAGGCGCTTCATCTCGCGCGTCAAGCCAAAGCTATCGCGCTTCGGCGCGTCGTTGAGCAAAGGAACGCCGAATTGATTGTTGATAAACGCATTCACCAGGCCATTAGGGTTGCCGAGGCGGGCCAAGAACGGGCTATTCAAGCTTGTGTTCGAGGTGACCACGCGCTCGCCAAGATCCTTAATCGTCGGCACGCGGTTACAAAAATAGGGAAGTGTGACGGCAAACGTCCGCGGTGCGCGCGTCACGGCGTCAAATGCATTAAAGGTCTTGCCTGCGCACGAGGTATCGGCTTGCCCATGGAGCGCGGCTGTGATGTGCGATGAGGTTGGTGGGCCGTCATCGTCTTCTTGGTATTGGCCGCGCAAGCGAACCCAAAAGTTATCTGTGGGCGTGGCGTATAGCGTCGCTGTAATCGACTTGGTGGTTTCTTTGCCAAGAGCACCGCCATCAGTGGCTGTATAGTGGGCCCCTTTTTTGTGCAGCACGGTTGCCACGCGCGCCGCTAACTTTTCTTCAACCAGCGGCCCTTCGAAGCTGAAATTCGTATCATAGGAATTGCGCAGCGATGCGTTCGCGCTGACCTGGCCTTTGAATTCGTTGCCCGGGTTCTTGGTGACAAAATTGACCGCACCACCAAACGTATTGCGCCCGAAGTAGGCGTTCTGCGGTCCTTTGATGACCTCGACGCGTTCAACGTCGACGGTGTTGACGGCATTCGTGCCGCCCAGCACGTAGATGCCATCGACAAATACGGCACCGGTTTGGCGCCGCGGCAGGGTTGAAGACCCAGTCATGCCCCGGAAAATAATGTAAGGCTGGCCACGTCCACCAGGACCGTTACCACCTGTGTTCTGGAAGGTCAGGCCAGGCGAGAACTTCGTGATTTCGCGCATATCAAAAATTTGCGCTTTTTCGATGTCACGTGCGCTGAAGGCCGTGATGGCGACTGGAATATCGAACAGCGCTTCGGCGCGTTTGCGCGCCGTTACAACGATCTCTTCCAGGCCCCCCGTTGATGCCTGTGCAGATTGCGAATTGTTTTGTGCCAATGATGGCGTTTGAGCAGTCAGCATCAGAGCTAACACGCTCACGCTCGTTTGCAGTGGTAGGCGATTTAAGGCTTTCATGAACTTCTCCCGTTGGCGCATTCACGACTTTGATGTGGAGTAGGCACAATGCTCAGCTTGCGCGGTCTCGGGTCAACCCGCGTCAGAATCGTATTCGCCTGCTGAGCATCAAGGGGTTCGTGCCCTACCGGGGCGGAGTTATGCCCGCTCCGGGGATCACAGCTTATGGTATTGACCAGACAACTTATTCCTCAGCTACTTCAGGTCCCGTGCGATCCGAAAGCCAAAAATCTGCGAGGTCAGTGTCACGGGGTCGCGACCACGGAAAGTTGGGATTTGGCGGTTGATGTCTGCGCTCCAGCTGGCCCCTTTTGACACGCGCCGATTACAACCATCGGGTCCTAAGTAGGCGCTGCCATCGGTCGGCGTGTTGGCCGGATAGGGCATAACATAGCAATCGGCGACCCATTCCCAAAGGCTGCCAATCATGTCGTAGACCCCATACGCGTTGGGCTGCAATGAGCCGGCTGGAGCGATAAATGGAAATCCATCATCGCAATTCACAGGCGGGAATGGCCGTGGAATGATGGGTGGCTTGACCTTCTTCGACGACAGATCGGCCACGTTGGCGGTTTTGCACGCGTCTTCTGCTTTGTCGCCCCACGCGTAAAGCGACGTGCCGCTGGTGCCCGCACGCGCTGTGTACTCCCACTCGGATTCCGTCAGTAACCGATAGGTTTTTCCGGTCTTAGCGCTGAGCCATTTAATATAGGCATCCGCATCATTCCAACTGAGGCATCCGCCCGGTTCATTGTCCGCTGGAGGACGGCCATAGCCGGGGTTGCGCCAGCCCGTGTTGGGTGTTTGCGTTATGCCATTGCCGTTCCAAATGTTGCACGTGTCGTTGGCGACATATCCGGTTGCATCAGCGAATTCTTTAAATTGGCCGGTCGTCACTTCGGTTTTACCTACGGCGAATGAATATCCGATTTTGACCAGATGCGGCGGACCTTCATAACGAACGGGCTCTGCCACATCGTTGCGCTCACGGCCTTGCGTAAAACTTCCGGGCGGGATCACCACAAGCTCAGGGCAGGTCGGGCAATCTTTTAACACGCTTCCGGGTTTGGGGAGCGTGCCTGCGGCAATTGCAGGAGTTGAAAAAACGGCAAGGTACAGGATTATCGCCGTTATGAAAGCTTTGCTCATTGGAATGGCCCCTGTTTAATCGAGATGAAAATCAACTTTTTGCAACTCAGTCGGAGAGGAATGTTTTCTCCCCTGCGTTCGCAGCACATCAGCGATTTGCTCTTGCGCGAAAGCTGCCGTGTCTTTGCCTTGGTATTCCTGATTGAAATGGGACTTCACCGAAGGCCTTTCAAGCGCTTTATTCCACCAGGCCGTCAATTTCGGGCGGCCCTTGCGCCAATCATACTTTGTTGGAACCGGCGGCATCAGGCCCTTGCCCAGTTGCCGATTCAAATAACTCAAAGCATGCAGCGTTGCCGCTTGGCCCACATCGAAACCTTTGAGCCGAGCGGCGTCGTGTTCCATTTGATCAAGTGCGCGCACAACCTTGGGCCAATACCACGTGTAAACGTTCGAGCGCATGGGCTTTTCGGCTTTCTCAAGGGCCATATTCACTGTGACGTCGAACACCGTGTCGGCCAAAGCCATGCGGCGCAGAGCGTCCCACCGTTTCGGCCCGGGCTTTGGAAACAGTTTCTTTTTGCCCGCAGAATCCATGTATTCAACAATGGTCTGGCTGCCGTAAAGCACGGTGCCATCTTTCAGCGCTAATGTCGGCACCTTGTGAAGTGGATTGATGGCTGCGACCGAATAGCCGTCGCGCAGTGGGTAAATCGGCACAAACTCGATCTGGTTCCACAGGCCCGATTCATGGGCCACCACCAGAACTTTATGGATAAAACCATGAATCGGTGAATAAAAAAGCTTCAGCGGTTTTTTCGGTGCTTGTGTCTTTGCTTTCGGTTTTTTGCGCGTAGCCATCTTGTTTTATCCCTCAACTTGAAGCGCGCATCATAATCAAGAAGTCACGCCGGTCCATGGCCAGATTTTGCAGGGCGCTCTTCGAAGCTGCGCGGCGTCTTGCAAAACTTGTTGCTTCATCTGTTTTTTGGGATTACGCCCCGCGCCAAGCTTAACGCCGCATCGAGGGCGGTCATGAGAGGGTCGTCATGAAAATTGCGCTGATCGGGAACGGGGCCATCGCCAAGCTGGTCGCTCAGTTTTGTGGTGCGCGCCCGACCAAATATAATGTCACCGCTGCCCTGGTGTTACCAACCGACGTCACCTCTGTCGGCGCCTATCCGGTTGTCCAGACGTTGGCTGAGCTGCTCGCGACCAAGCCTGATTTAGTGGTTGAGTGCGCAGGCCACAGCGCCGTCAAAGCTTATGGCGCGGCCATTCTGAACGCGGGCGTTAATCTGGTCGTGGTTTCAACCGGCAGCTTGGCCGATCAAACCTTGTGGGATGAGATCAGCCACGCCGCCGAGA
>Ga0049084_10000064_pt1 | contig 37275 bp, 43 predicted proteins | sample GreLakmeON33MSRF_FD_66720 | JGI IMG/M metagenome (GOLD analysis project Ga0049084, IMG submission 66720) | Freshwater lentic microbial communities from great Laurentian Lakes, MI, USA - Great Lakes metaG ON33MSRF | ecosystem: Environmental > Aquatic > Freshwater > Lake | place: Great Lakes... | reverse complement strand
CCTTGTCCAACTGTTCCATAAGCTTGTTGAGTATCCATAGCCATTCCTCCGGCCATTGGATATCCTTGTCCAACTGTTCCATAAGCTTGTTGAGTATCCATAGCCATTCCTCCGGCCATTGGATATCCTTGTCCAACTGTTCCATAAGCTTGTTGAGTATCCATAGCCATTCCTCCAGCCATTGGATAACCTGACGCAGTTAAATAAGCTTCTCTTCTTGGTACAACAGTGCGATCAAGCCAACCTTGATAATCTTCATCACTCGTTAAATCTACAAACACACCTCTAAAATGTACTCCCTCATTTTTTTCTTTACTGAATGGTGGCAACCCAACAAAATAAGCAATTGCTAAGTATATTCCAACAATAAGACCAGCTACAAGAGCTATCTTAAATCCAAACATCGAGAACAACACTAAAATAATAATTATCGGTATAGCAATCATAGCTATCTTTCCGAACATTCCACCAAACATGCCGCCGAACATGTCTGGTTGTTCTAGAGCCTTTGCCTGCGCAGCCAAACCATCTGCTATCGCTTTTTGGAAACTAGCTAGACCCGTTGCCTCTAGTTGGGCAGTAGTTTTAGTCATTACTTCGTGAATTATGTCATTTGATATGTCTCTACCTAGATTTGTAGCTGCTTTCATTATAAGTTCACTTCGCAACTCTGTCAAATTACCCTGAGTTATATCTACGTTTACTCCAACTAATGAACCATTAATCCTTAGTGTGAGATTTCCCTGTTGATCTGATTCTATTTTAGTATCGTTTGCAGCTGATATAATATCCATTGCCGTTGTTAAAGATGTATCGTTTATTTTTGTACCGGCATAAGATTCTAAATTCGCAACGGCTCCGGCACCCATTTCATATTTTTGTGTTATAGCGGAGACAGCCTCTCCAACTGCTTTTTTGGTAATTGCCTCTTTTATGGTAGTATCATCGTCTATTGCTTGATTGTTAGTATTTATAAGTGTTTGTATATTATTATTCGTAATGCTGAATCTCGAATTCGTAATATCGAATCTAAAATTATTATATGCATCTTGTTTGTCTTGCCTCATTTGTTCTCCATATTTTACATCGTTGGAGCCCGGTGGGTTCTTGGTTGTTAATGCAAGTATATTGGCATTAATACCAGCAATATTTCTCTCATGTGCAGCAGTCATCTCCTCGGTTGGACCTACAACTATACTAATTGAAGCCCCCATTTTAATTTTGGATGATACAGAATTGGTTGAGGTTTTTATATTACAAGCTAATTGACTATATAGTGTATTAGAATCGTTCATATTATAAAGTGTTTGACGACATCCTTCGGTAATAGCACTGGTCTGATTATTTTCATCGATTCTATCGACATTTGTTGTATTACGACCAGCACTCCCGCCAACATCTGCAGAAACACTTCCACCGGACCATCCACCGCTCGCAGAACCGCTAGCATGTTGTTCTATCCAGGTAGCAGTCGTACTACCTCTGTCAACGGCGGTTTGTAACGAATTATTTAATTCATTTTTACATTTATCTCCGGCATGAGAGTTTATTAAAGTTTTCATATCATCTGATGTTAGAGCTTTCAAAGAGGCTAGTTGATCTCCGTCTATATTTTCACATCCAGGTGGCTTTTGAGAATTCGACATAATAATAAATAATATTGTATTAATAGAATAAAATATTTTAATTTTTTTAAAATAAATAAACGTTTTAAAAAGAATAAAATTTTCATAGAATAATATAATACGAATGAAAATTACAAAACATATTTCTTTTTATTTTTCATTGAATCGATTTATTTATATCAATAATATCATAGCTGAAACAAATAAATATAAATATACAACTGATATTTTTATTCACACAAATAATATTGATTTAACGATTAATAACTTTGATAATTATACAAATGGAAAGATAGAAATAATTTATCACGATCTTTCTGGTATCCATCCTTATTATTTGACGTGGAAATGTCGAGATTTATTACAAAAACAGTCACATGAATACAATATTTTTATGTATATAGAAGATGATATTTTAGTACCCTGTAAAGCAATTGAATACTGGTTGAAATACAACGAAGAATTAATAGAAAATAAATACAATCTTGGATTTGTTAGAATTGAAGTTAAAAGTAAATGTAAATGCGAATATATAACAGATTTACCAGGTAAGAAATTAGATAAAATTATTAATTTAAATAATAAAGTTTATTGTGTAAACGACCAAAATCCGTATTGTGGTTTTTGGATATATAATAAAGACGAATTTAATAAATTTGTTAATAGCAAATTTTATGATATAAACAATATTGAATTTCATTCAGATTGTATCAGGGAAACAAGCGCTTTTGGATTACATTGTCTCAATACAAAATGGTATAAAAATACTTTAATTCCGCTTGTTAATAATAAATTGATAGAAGAATGCAAAATATACCACATGCCAAATAATTACGTTGAAGATACAAGTAACAGATTTGCTACTATAAAATTCGACGAAGCGTTAGAACTTTGTCTACATGTTACATTTTAAAAAATGTAAAATGTAAAATGTAAAATGTAAAATTATTTTGTTTTAATATTATAAATATAGTCACATATATGACGACAATAGAAAATTCTATAAATTCGCTTTTAAATTCTGATTTAGCTCTAAAAGTATTTATTAAAAATACAACCGGTGCTCCGAATTCTGATTATACAAATTCAAATAACGTATGGGGAAACAAATGGATTGCCGTCCCAACACATCGCGATTCAATGATCGGTTTTATACCTGGAGTACGTGTCAGGACTAATAAACTTGAAGACAGTATTACTTTATTAGTACTTCAAAAATATACTCAAGCTGAAACAGATGAAATTACTACCGGATTAAATTCAGAAAATAATAAATTCTCCGGGGTTAAGTTTAGTTCAAGTGGAACTGTAATTGTAAACGGTAAGACATATCTAAATCGTTCAAATTTTACTAGTAAAATTGGCGATGTTGCTAAAGATAATAGTGAATCATATTATGACGGAAATATACTAAGCTGGGATTCTAAAAAAATATTTAGTCAAGACCTCAGATATATTCTATGGTTCAGTGATACAGATAAACTGTTTTATTTGCTTTATAATCCTGTACATAGAGAGAATTTTAAAGAATATTATAGACTATCTATATTAAATGGAACCGTAGACATAGATGGATATCCTATACCAGACACTGAAATTCACAATGCATTAATTAAATATTGTAACGCATTTATAGTAAAAGGTAAAAAGGCCCCGACACAATATGACGCAAGACTGGTTAAGCCTGAAATTTACTCAGATCCCTTTTGTTCCGTATTTATAGACCCAATTACATCTGTATTAAATTCTACTTTTAAAGCCTCTATAACAAGTTCGTGGTATAAAGAAAATTTTTGGAAAGAAAGCGAAAAAAGAGATCTTTTTATAAAATTTTTTATTGAACAATATGAAAAACCGGGTAACTACCACAGTTGGGCTTGTCCATTTAATACCGAAGGTACTTTACGAAAATTTGCTCAAGATAACCAATTTGTATCTGAAATAGAAAAAAAATCATTTGTAGCAGACTTAGCAAGGTTAGATATATCCGCACATGGTTCACAATTTACAAGTGCCGCGGCGGCACATTCTTATCTTCAGACAGCTCCCGAGACGCTTCCCGCCTGTCCGACTGGTACGACAATAAATTGTAATCAAATAATAGTGGCAAATTATGGAAATGTTACAGGTAATGCGATATCAGCGGAGTGTAATTCTCAGGTACATGAATTAAACGCTATTAGTCAGTCTTTAGGTCTTTCAACTAAACCACCGGGAGGTTCAGGGTCTGGTTCAGGGTCTGATTCAGGTTCAGGGTCTGATTCAGGTTCTGGATCAGGCTCAGGTTCTGGTTCTGGATCAGGCTCTGGTTCTGGTTCTGGATCAGGCTCTGGCTCAGGTTCTGGTTCTGGTTCTGGATCAGGCTCTGGCTCAGGTTCTGGTTCTGGATCAGGCTCTGGCTCAGGTTCTGGCTCAGGTTCTGGCTCAGGTTCTGGTTCTGGTTCTGGATCAGGCTCTGGCTCAGGTTCTGGCTCAGGCTCTGGCTCTGGCTCAGGTTCTGGTTCTAATTCAGGGTCTGGTACAAATACAAATACAAATAAACCATTTGAACCGGGGCGTAAAACAGACGTTGAAGCTAAAACCGATATATTTAAAGATTGGAAACCATTGTACACATATATATTAATAGCGGTAGTTGTGTTGATATTAGGAATATCGTTATATTTCTTTATGCGCAAATCTTCAAATTCTGGTACAAGCAATGTTCAAAGTTCAAGTATACCTCCATTAGAAACAGTCGCAGCTTTCGGAAGGTATATGTATCGCTAAATATTATTTAGATTATTTGGATTATTTAGATTTTTTGGATTATTTAGATTTTTTGGATTATGTAGTTATACGTCTTGTACCTGTGGTACCGGTGCCGTTCAATAAAATGCCGTTTCTAACTTTAATAAGATTTATCTGGGAGGATTGTATAGACTGGTTAAATTGACGATTATCAATTGCTTTTTGAAGAGTAACGATGTTAGCTTCTAGATTATAAATTCTGTCCATTAATTGTTTGGAATAATCATTAATTGAATAATTATTAACTGTTTCAGACATTTAATAATTAACCAATAAAAAAATAAAACAAATTAACCAATAAAAAAAATTAACCGATATTAAAAAAATTAATATATTTCACTTTTATTAAATGGCACAAATTTCTACATGGACTAAAGATATAGACGATATATTACACAGCATTCGACTTAATTCTTTACGATTGTGTAAAAGACATAAAGAGAGATACTTTGCAAACAAGTATAGAATTATGTGGTATAGACTACCAGTTATAGTATTAAATGGAGCAAATTCAATTATCTCAGTTGGTTTACAACCATACGCAGATCAAGGGACAATATCACTTACAACGTCCCTTATTGCTCTTACATGTGGCATAATTGGATCGATTGAACTTTTTCTAGGAGTTCAAAAAAAAATGGAAAATGATATGATTTCGCAAAGAGATTATTATTTATTGAGTATAGATATACATAAAACCCTAGCTTTAAAACCCAAAAATAGACCGATTCCGGCAAAAGATTATCTAGAAAAGTCTTACAATACTTATACTAAATTAATAGAGTCTAGTGAAGCTTTATTAAAAAAAATAGATGATAAATTAATTCCAATTGATATCCAATTTAATGTGTCAGAAAGAGATGTAGATATAGACGAAGAAGATGAAATACATGTAACTACTCCAAATGATTCAGGATCGGTTCATTTAAATTTACCGAGAAATGTAAACGAACTATCTATGACAGATGATTAAGCAGCAAGTGCCAAACCATTGAGATTCGAAGTTGCGTAATCTAATTGTTCCTTAGATATATTAGAAGTGGTCTGTAAAGTATTGAGTTTATCCGTTAGTCTAATAATTTTCTTTTCTAAAAATTCTAATTTAGACAACACTTTACGATGATCCAAAGGTAAATTTTCTACATTAATTTCTGCTAGTTCTCGTTTGTCTAATGTATTACTCAAAAATTTTTTAGTGATGATATAAACTATTGCTATAACCACAATAGTATAAAAAGAACCATATACATAGAACATTACGTCTTCAAAAGATGACATTTAATTTGTAATAATATAAACATTTTATTTAACGAATTAAATCACGATTTCGTTAAATAAATGTATTTATTGCTTAAAAATAATATGTCTAAAAAGATATAATTAAAAATTGTTGTATAGTATATCAAATCTTCTAAAGCGATGAATATCAAGCTTTTTCTAACGATTAAGGCGTGCTATCGCCTTCCGGAAGAACTAACTGAAAAAGTTTGGTCTATTGTACAGACCGATGCCAAAAAAACTATTCAAGAAAGAGTACAGGATATGTATCACAGAAAAATTGAATTAGTGAGACAGCTCTTTTTACATTTGGATACATTTTCTAAAAGCAACACATGTACCCAATTGAATACTGTATACAAAACAATCCTTGCTTACTCTAGAATAGCAAATTTCATGTACATGCAAGACACAGAAAGATACATCAGGAATTTATACATAATCAAGTGGCGTTATTACGATAGGAAATTATCTAGATTAATCGATAAAATAGTAAACGATATAACTAATATACAGCTTATTGGAAAAGCTAGGATGGCCAGACTACTGGCACTTCGAACAGTCGATTACAATTTGTCGACACAGCGGTACATAGATGTAACACTCAGTCCAATTGTGATGAGAATGATTACAATGGTGTGTAATTCCATTTCAGACATCAAGATATCAGAACTCGATGTAACTATAAAATTTTATTTTGACAAGACTCATAATAGAATTACAGACACTCGTTACAATTCTTTTGATGCGACGACAAATTACAATTTTATTTATGAGACCATTTACGAAAACACTGACATCAACAATTGCAATGAGAATGAGAATGAGAATGACCTTGAAAATGAAAATTAAATCAAAAGTTCCTTTGGGAACACCAAAAACAGATAAATACAAAATGAAATGTGTGAAACTAAAAATCTTGAGAATCGACGAATCTGGGTATGCGTCTAATAAAAAAATCGATACAAATAAATTGAAATTGAAATTGAAATTAAAATTGAGTCCAAAAAAACGAAAAAAATTATTAGAAGAAATATATATAGTGGAAACCTGGTGTAAAAAAAATAGATAAACCAAATAAAAATAGATAAACCAAATAAAAATAGATAAACCAAATAAAAATAAATAAAACAAAAAGTTCCCTCGGGAACACAGAAACGCATTGAGGACACTGTGATACATATGGACGCGCAAGATGATTCTAACGATTCTGTGAGAGAGGAAGTATGGGCACATTTTATTGCCGCAAAAACAACTAATCATAGAAAGTTTTTAAAAGGAGATTCAACCGCTACTTCTGAATACATATATGAAAATCAAAAAGAGGACTCGCAAAAAATTATTACTGAATTTAAAAATGGCAAGCGTGTCGTAAGTGTACAAAAAAGAACCAAGGTCGGGGCAGATGGTCTTATGATTTGTGTGGCAGTTGATATGGGCATGGAAAATGGCGATTTATTTACCGATCCGGAGAACGTGAGAATTATAACTGGAATGAGTAATTGTGAGTGGGAAAAAGGAATGATTGAAAAATGCCCTATGTGTTACAAAGATAAAATATTTCATCACGGACAGCTCCCGAAAGCAAATCTCAAAAATCTTAAGAACGCTCTTATTATTATCGATGAAATCGACTCTGGCGATAAAGAAAATCAGATTCTTCACCAAACCCTTAAAGATTCCGGGGTACTCGACGTCAAATTCATGACGGAAAACAATATTCGTTTCATCTTCATCAGTGCTACTATAATCCGAGAACTTCATGAACTTTACCGCTGGGGAAGCCTTCACGAATCCATTACAATGTCTATTCCGAGTTCCTATATCGGCCACGGAGATTTTTTAGATAGGGGAATTATCCAAGAGTTTTACCATATGAACAACCGAGTTCAGGCAGAAAAATGGATAGACGAAGATATCTTAACTTACGGAAATGACTTCCGAGTCCATATCGCTAGAACCACCGATAAATACGCTGAAAATATTCAAAACGCATGTATTAGAAAAGACATTAAATTTATGCGCCACGATGCGTTCGAACGTCTCGGTACATCTGAACTCAAAAAAATATTTGAAGAACCACTTACGAACCACATCATTATCTGCGTCAAGGGATTTTACAGACGCGCTAACCTGATTCCAAATAAGTGGAAACTGAGAATTGGCGCCACTCACGAACTTTACACAAAAACCGTAGACAACAACGTACAAATTCAAGGTCTACCTGGACGCATGACTGGATACTGGAGAGAAGTCATCGAATCTGGACATAAAACTGGGCCGTATAGAACGTCGATTGATGCAGTAAAGGAATATGAAAAAGCCTACCTCGACCCTCTGGGTGACAATCCATATCAGACATTCGGATTTAAAAAGAACTCTCGTGGAAAAATAACTCAGACTACCGTTACTTTGTTAAATTACGCACATATAGAAAATCTTATCCCAATTGACCTACCAGAACATGAAAAGCCTGAAAAACCATATGACATCTCCGGACCGTTTGAAGACACAATTTGCGCTAAGAAATGGTGCGATGAAAATCTAAATATTGAATACGGGAACTCGGCATTCAATATTTACAATGAAGACGGCACTAAGAACAAAATATCGGGAAGGTATATAAAGGTGAGAGGTGCGCTAGTTAAAGTCTTAAACGAAGAAGAAACGAAAAAAGAAAGCGATCTAGGCTGGGGAACCAAGGCCGAGTCTGGAGCAGCCAGAATAAGACCTATAATAAACGGAGATATATTAAAATATCTTGTAATCTACGATAAAACTCAAAAAAAAATATCGATTTAAATCCTAAGTCTAGAAGCCTCTGTAAGTATCTGTTCGACTACATCAGTGGCTTTAATATCGGAACTCAACGGTCCACTTGATATTTTAATTAAATTACACACCGCCCATAAAAATACATCAAAAGCAGTTTCATCTAGTGCTCCAACCGTAGCCATACCTGCTATAAAGTCTATAAAATCGTCTAAAATTGATAATCCGTTCGGATCTGAAAATACATTAAAATTTTCTAAATATAACATTAAAACCGCGTACATATGGTAGTCTTGCCAGTAAGCTTTATAAAAACTAATTTCACGTATTACATTATCGTCCATTAGCGTTCTACTCCCTGTGTGAACTTCTGGTTCGTACGGTCTTCCAAGAGACTCTGGATCTAAACTTAATGTATACCTCTTAAACATATCCAAAACTTCAGTTTGGTGTTTTTTCCCATAATTCTCAATTAGTTTTGCAATTAAATTTTCAAAAATTCGATTGTTAAGTTTTAGATATTTTATCTTTTTTAGTAAAATACCCATACCGTAATTAATTGTGACACTGTTAAAACAATGATATAGTGACATAAACATTCCTTTTATAAGTTTTCGATTATCTAGAGGAGCGTTACCAGTAAAAGTGCGAGGATAAACTATTATTTTTTCAGTCAGCCGAGCAACGTCGTTTCCAGTAGGAATTGACATACGCATATTTCTTAATTCAATATTCTGAAATCTATCTGTATATCCATACATGAGTAAAGAATTTTTCAAAATTGAATGTAAATATATTATGAATTTTTCTGTAGATTCGGGGTCTCTCCTTATTTGAAACGCCTGTTTATTTTCTAGATATCTAAATCTTATGACCCTTGTTATTGTGTCTACGTTTTCCATTTGCTTAGCACGATTATCGAATTCTATAACGACTAATCGATGTATTCTTAAAGTGTATTCCGGAATTAATTTTGCTAAATCTCTAGATCCAAAACTAAAACTGTTATATCGTCTATACATTTATATTTATATATTATACATTTATTTTATTAATTTTTAATTTTTCTTCCAAATTTCGTAAAAATTTGAAAAGCATGGCTCCCACCCACCAGATTCTACGTAATGTCTATAAAAATTATTAGATATTAAAACTTCGTCTACATAATATTTATGCGATATATCAGTATAATCATTTTCCATAATAATTGTGTTAATATTATTTAATATTTCAGGCATATCCATGAGAATATAATAAAAAGCTCCTTCACAGTCCAATACTAATGTATCGAATTCAATTCCGTATTTATTTTTTAACTCTTTAAAATTTATAATGTTAACGGGTTTATAACCGTCTAATAAAATATCTGAAGGAATTGTATCCCAACCCTGTTGAATGAGTTTTCTAGCTGATAAAGCAGAATTTTCAACGTGAAAATAAAAGTTATTTATATCCCTATTAAAAATTAATTTTTCTGATATAGAACTATCAGATTCTAAAGTTACAAAATTATTTTGATTTTGTAATATACTTGCAATAACTAAGGAATTTCTCCCAATGTTTGAACCAATTTCTAATACCTTCTCGTTTCCAGATAAACATCTAATTACCATTTTTTGTTCAGGTAATTCATCTAATAAACTTCCGTAACTTAGATGAATTTTAGAATGTATAATACTAAGCTTAGAGTCTATGTCTTTAATATTAAGTGTTTTTATTATATTATCTTGTAGATCAATTGTTATTTCATGAAAATCATCAAATTCCATAAGAGCATCATCATGGATTATAAATATTTTTTTAAGAATTCCACTATATGGATCTGTAAAAATTAGCGCCCTTTTATGATCGCATGACGGAATAAACACCGTATTTTTTTGAGTTTTTCTTGAAAGACACACATCTGTAACATTTATACATACAGAAGCAGAAATTCCATAATATATTTTCATGGAAAGTTATATTACATTATAACTATGTAAATTTATAATGAAAATTAAACGTAAAGTTTATTTATGAATAAACTTTACATCTCTGATTCCACGTACCGTTGTGTAATGTATCAGACCAACACGTGACTCTACAAATAGGACACTCAATTAGCTGTTTATTTCCAAACCATTTAGTTATACACTTTTTACAAAAAGTGTGTCCACAAAAATTCAAAGTAGTTACACATAATTTATCTATATTGTTTAAACAAATAGAACATTCCGTAGCGTTGTCAATTATTTTTCCAAATTTAGAATAAAGTTCTTCCCTGACCGGACACCTCTCGTTTTTATATTTTCTAAATACTCTAGTAATTTCTCTTGCTAGATATCTACATGTGCAATTACATGGCATACAATATTTTATATACATTCGCCAATCTTTCTGATACCAAACCTGATTCTTGTTTAAATTTCTGTGAGGTAAACCTCTGTCGTACCACTTTTTGTCTTTTGTTGGCCTATCTATTTTATGTCTTTCACAGCACTTACACGTATTCAAAATATCTAGTGCGTTTTCCCAGGTTTCATTAATTAGCACACACTCGTGTGGGGACATACTATAATTTAAATCTTTCATTTTACAATTTCATTTTCATTTTCAATAAGTGTTTAATATAATAAATTTAAAGCAATTTTATTCTAAAAGATCCCATTCGCGATCTTTAAATTTTTTTATTTCAGTGTCTTTTTGGTTTATTATTTCATTTAAATTTTTAATTTTAATAATTAATTCTATATTAAATTTTTTAAGGCATTCATTTTCCGTGATTGGTTTAATAGAAATAGTATTCTCTAATTCAGTTAGACATTTAATAAAATTTGAATGATGTCTTTTAAGTGCTTCATTTATATTTGAAATTTTATTTTCACGGATTTGTTTCAAAACGTCAGGTTTCGAAATAGGGCTTCCGGGAATATATTCTTCGAGTAATTTTTCTATATCGTATATAAAAAATTTTTTAATATTAGCTTCTTTAGAATATTTTATAAAATGTTCGATTGTTACATCGGATTGCTTAAAATATTCATTTGGATTTTTAAGAAGTTCTTTTTTGTCGAATGAATTGTGCGTATGAGAAAATACCAAAATTGTTTTAAACGGATCCATCTGTACCATCGGAATAGTATAGTCTTTCAAAAATTCTTTTTCTTCCCCTAGAGATTTCGTTTCGTTATATTTAGTAATTTTTAAAAGCTCCCTTTTAAAAGCAAATGTAGCAGCTGTAGCGTGATTAGGATTATAAGGCCCGCATTGATACATTGTGGTTATATGTTTAAAATATATATACATTTCACTACTCCCAGCGATTAAGATATCGGGATTTTCTAGAAGTTTATCTACAGCGTGTTGAATTCTCTCTGGGGGGTAATAGTCGTCATCATCCATATAAACTATAATTTCACCGGATGTTTTTTCGTGCATTAGATTTCTCTTAGCCCCAAGACTAATTTTTGTGTCTAGTTCATAATATTTTATTTGAGATATTCCAGAATTTTCTACGAGATCTTTAATCTTATCAGTTCCGTCATCTATTATAATCCATTCTATTTTTTCTTTTGGATAAGTTTGATTTTTAAAACACTCAAATAAAACATTAATAAACGGTCTACGATTAAATGTCGGAGTACACACACTCACGGTTGGATAAAATTTGGGGTGTTTCTTTTTAGTCATATTATACTATTATTAATTTATCTTTTAAATAAATTTTTAAATCGTAATAATATAATAATATATCACGTTAAAATATTAATGAAAAATTTAATATTGTATAATTTTTACTCTACACTCATGAAGTAAATTGTTTTAAATCCTTACAGTGTATATGTAAATTTATTATAGGATATTCGTTAGTATTAATAACTATATATGGAATTTTTTTATTATTTTCATCTTTCCAAATAAATTTATACTTTGAATAATCTATTACACACGTTTCGTTTACAAAACCCCTCGTGTCACCGGGGATATTTTTTGGATCAACTCCGCCTAAATATTGTCCTATTGCTGCCGCATCGAATATACATTTATAACTATCAAAATTTTTTGTTACCATTTTTGTAATACTATTTTCGTTATGTTCTATAAATATCGGCAATGTATCAACATACTCTGTTAAGTTATAATAACACAATCCAAAATTTTGCATGTCATTTAAATTTGGATTGAATATATCTATACATTTTTTTAATATTATACTGTTGGGAATAAACATTAGCCCAGGTATACATCTATTTTCGGAATCCATTGTTAATAATAGTTTATTAGTGTTATGAAAATTTATTGAATCTACATTTTTATAAATTAATACATCATTTTCTATATGAACTATATTTATAGTGTTATATTGTTTTATATATTCATAAATCGCTGTAAATCTATATGTTGTTAATTCCCAAAATCCATTTCTATAATTGTCTAAATATTGAAAAGTTGTATATTCTGGTATAAGATCTTCAATATTAATTATATCAACTGATAAATTATTAAATAAATTATTAAACTTTCTGTCTGTTATAATCGTTATGTCGTTGTTGGAATATTTTTTTAATTGATATATATTATCAAATATATACACCTGTAAATTATTTAACATTACCAAAATGATTTTCATTAAATAAGACGTACTAATGTAGTAATATATATCTTTAAATCTTTATTATATGTTACAATTAAATAATTGTAAGGTTAAATAAATTATATTAAAATTACTTAAATACATTAAATATATATAATAAATATGGATACACCCGAATATTCTAAAAAAACGAGAAATGATTTAATAACGATTTGTAAAGAAAAAAATATTACAGGATATAGCTCAAAGAATAAGGAAACTATAATTAAAATGATAATTAATCACACCAGTGATGAAATTTATTATGAAGATTACATCAAAATAAATGACACCCCAACTGCTATTAGTTTGTTTAGCGGAGCCGGTGGAGATACTCTAGGAATGAAAAATTCAGGATATAACGTGATTGCTTTTTCAGAAAAAGATAAATCAGCCATTAAAACTCACATTTCAGCGTTTCCAGATTCTGTTCATATAATTAACAAAAAAAATAACGATTGTGACCTTAAAAATCTACCAGACGAAGCTTTACTAATTTATAGAAATAAACTGGATATAGTATTTGCGGGATTTCCGTGTCAAGGATTTTCGAATGCCGGCAAGAAAAATTCGCAAGATCCAAGAAATGAACTAGTTTACGAATTTGCTAGAGTAGTAAATATAACTAAACCTAAATGGTTTATAGGAGAAAACGTACCGGGTTTGCTTTCTAGAACTGGAAAAGATACAATAACTTCAAATGAAAGACCAGTAATTGATATAATTCGTGATATATTCGATAGAATTGGGTATAATATAGTTTATAAAATTCTTAAAGCAACAGACTACGGAGTTCCACAAGAAAGAAAACGTTTAATTATAATTGGGTCTCCAAAAGAAGAAGGAGTTATAAAGTTTCCAGAAAATGAAAATGAAATTAATTCTGAAAATAAAATTAATTCTGAAAATGAAAATCTAATGTCTATTCTGGAAAGTCACCTAGATTGCGCAATGGTATTTCCTAAAAAAAATATTCCAGATAATTTGTCTCCACATTATTGGATTAAAACTGAAGAAACTATACAATCCGGTATTCCACATCCTAATCTAGTTCGCTTAGTAAATGGTATTAAGAATTTACCGAAGAATGAACAAAGTGATGAAAATAAAAATACAATTATCGAAGGTGGATTAATAAGTTTTGGAGTAAGAAAAAGCGCGTATCATGGACAGATTCTGGACCCACTACTTCCGTCAAAAACTATTATTAGCACCTATAGTTTGTGTCCACGTCTATTTGTTGGACTTTATAATGAAAAAATTGACACTTATTGGATTAGATGCTTAACTATACGCGAATTAGGACAAATTCAAGGATTCCCGAAGGAACATCCGTGGATTGGAAATAAAAGTCAAATAATTACTCAGATAGGAAATGCCGTTCCTCCGCCTATAATAACATATGTAGTTAATTCGCTTTCAAAATGTAAAATGTAAATGTAAAATGTAAATGTAAAATGTAAAATGTAAATGTAAATTTATTATTTCAAATCCATCCGTAGATTGCTAAACCCTGCACCCTTTCCCCATCTAATTATAAATTTTATTGGATAACCCAAGTCTGATTCTACCTTTCCGGTAAAATCAGACTTTGTTTCTTCGTCGATAGAAATGGAAGTTATTTGTGAAATAGTAAGTTTTTTAGTCCACTTAAATGTAAACGGTATATCATTATCACTATCTGAATCGATATTTCCATTAATTTCTAACCACGCGTCTTTCTGCTCCAATGTTTTTTTAGCAATTTCTAGAATTTCAACTTTCAGAGTTTCCAAAATCCCCGAATTTGTTGTTTTAATTAAATTTATGAACATCGGAACAAATTCATTTCTATGAACAATCAACGATTTATTATGACCAAGTTTATCCCTTACATTTTTTTTAAGAGCAACTCCAAAGTCGGTTTTTGGATTTCCTTGTACTTTAGCGTCGTTATTTCTCCAAGTTACATAATCAGGTGTTGGAATATCTTTAGAAATGTCAAATTCTTCTCTAAATCTATTCGAAGATATGAATGTATCATACCAAAATTTAGCATATTCCTCTGTAATTGTAAATTTTTCCATTCCACCGTTATAAAATTGAACCCCTCCCTTCCATGGAGGATCTCCGTGTGTTGCTTTTTTTTGAGTACCCTTGTGTTCGACAGTCCAGGAATGATGAAGTTTTGTATTTATATCCTCTACTGTTATATTGAAATCGTAATGATCTCTTCTTCTTCCACCTGAGCTCGTTGCCTGTAAAATCTTAAAACCTACAAAACACATCTCGAAAGATTGTAAAATCGTTGTACCTATGGAACATTTTTCGTTAATAAAAGTGATAATTTTAAGTATGTCATACTCTTCATTTTTTTTTGAATTTTTCTTGCTACGTACCTTATTTAAAACGCTCATTCTCATAATAGGTCTTACTCTTCCTAAGGGAAGATGCCTTTAATACATATTAAAGATTAAATTTTTCGTTGGCGAAATTGAGAATCTCCGATTTAAGTGCCCTGTTTTTAACCATATCCATATATGTAGTACCTTGTCTACCACCACAATAATTAAACTTGCCCCACTCTTCCCATGCTACTGTAACAGACTTTTTAGAAAGTTTTAAAACGTTTCTATCAGTCTGACCTACGTTTTTACTCCAAGACTCTAATCTATTTGAGGAATCGCTAACACTTTCGACAATATGAAACACTACGTGTTTTGAGTCGAATCTGAATACGAAAAGATCTCCAGATTTACATTTGTTTGATCTTGAATCGTCCCAAAAAACATCCGATCCTATAGCAGAACGTTCTAGTTGTTCATTGTAGTCTGTAAGTGAACACGGGCCAGTTTTTTTAGCCTTTTTAGCAATAGGTGTAATAACGATCCCGTTCGAGGAAGACAACATCATTGTTTGGAGCATGCTATGCGCTCCCGAAGGAGCGACTCAAAACACAAATATGGACATGGTATTTTTTTGGGGTTTTATTGGTTTAATACGATCCTGGGACAACTCCTCCGTTGGGGCACAAAAAGTAATCTACTTCGCAGCACATGCATGTAGTCGGAATACCCACACACATCGCGCAGCGGTACTGAGTGTGCATATAGAATGTCTTGGGGCGTTCCGACTTCGAATATGTAAAATTGGCACCCGTCTTGTACACCTCTATGGCAGATCCGGGAGCAGTATCCTTGGAAATCTCCCAGTTGATCGGCTCAAAAGTTTCACCGGCTAGGATTTTTGCGCGCATGTAGAGCGAACGATTAGTTTCGCACCACATGTGTACAAAAACTTTGTACCAACCGTTGCGCATTGAGTCATAGACGACGTCGATCCACAACCACCGGTCCTTGAAGTTTTTGGAAAAGATACTGCGCCACTTTGTTACAAGACGCTCACGAGCATGATCCCAAATCTTACAGGTATAAAGCTCATCGGGAATCTTGCGATGGCAGAAGAGGGACAATTGCTGCGGGTTTGCGTAAATCGAGCAAAGATTTGGCTCGAGAATCGCGACAATCTCAGTCTCGGTATCAGTGGTAGCAGATGCCTCGGTCGTAACAGATGCCTCGGTGGTAACAGATGCCTCTGAGGCAACTGACATCGTTTAGTTTCCGGTTCGTATTGACTCAATTCAGCTATGAATTCCCGAGGGAACAGCTGTTTCAATTTTAATTCATTTCAATTTTCTAAGGTTAAATTTTTTAAGCAATTAATTTACTTGAAGACGGCGGCAACAATTCCATCGAAGTATGTGACGGCACGGACAATTACAATTAAATTCCCTGACAGAATTGTTATTTTTCCATCTTTTTCTATTGAAACACCATTCGACGTACCCGGTATTAAGTGGCGCAAGAGTTTTTGGACGATTTATTTTATGCCTAGAACAACATTTACAATTCTTGTATTTTTCAAATATTTCATGTAGGTCCATAAATGTAGCGGGCCAAACATTTGCGCGACACAATGGGCATTCTACTTGTCCAAACCATTTTCTCTTTGCCGTATAAAAATATTCGGAGATACATTTTTCATGAAATTTGTGTTTACATTTGGTTATGACACAACCAGTGTCTAATATATCTAGACAGATAGCGCACGTGTCTTCACATGGCATACATTCTTTTGGTATCTTAGTAATGTCGTCTGGATTACAGCCCATGCTCTGATTACACTTATGGATTTCCCTTCGACTTATAAAACACCAACCTGATTCACAAGCACAACCTACGCCATTAGGTATATTCAAAAACATACCCTCGCAACGCTGAACCATACTTGGTTGTACAAATGTTTGTAGATGGTCGAACAAACTAGACGTGGGTATGTTTACATAAACTGAGTGATTATTTACATTATAATCAAGATTGTTGTATTCACCTGGATAATACGTAGACATTTCCATTTTCACGGGTGTTATGCGCTCCCAAAGGAACTTTTATTTTTTTTTGTAAATTTTAGTCTTTTTTTGTGAGAAAAATTTTGAATTTCTCTTCCCGCACCCTGAGACTTGCCTCTGAAGCAAAACTTTCGTATAAATTTAGAAGACTGCTATGAAACTCTTCTACGCGCATTCTAAGTTTTTTACTACTGATGTCTAATAATGTTTTATTCATGTGTTCACACTTTACAACAGTGATTAGTTCTTTTTTTGTAAATAAACCTAACAACTGTAATATTCTTGCCTTGTTTTCTGGTCTATCTCTAGATGTGGGATGAGGAGAGCTAATAATACCAGCCTGTACAAGCATGTAATAATCACATTCAGACATAACAGATTCACGCATGCTATGCGCTCCCAAAGGAGGTATCAAACACAAACATGGACACAAACATTGGACATGGTATTTTTGCGTTTTAATAATTTAATACTTGTAAATATTAAGGCGGCACAATCTCCGCATCTCCGAGCGGCATGAGCACCGGCACGTTGGAGTACATTCTCTTAGTCTAAACAGCAGTTCGAATACTACCCTAGCACGCGGGTCGCTACATTTGCCAAAGTGTTCCACATTTGGAGCGCCTGCACAAAAATTCAAGGGGCGGCGGCGTTTGTGATGCTCGCAACAGTTGCAATTACTCCACGTATTAAACCTGTCGTGGATTATATTATAGGAGGTTCCGCTTACTTGAGTCCTACACATTGGGCACCGCTTCCAGTTTCCCCACGAATCTTCCGGAATCTTGAAGAAGCACGAACGATGAAAAATGTGCCGACAGGACGTAATACATCCAATCTCATCTTCCATTGGGCAAAGACAAATCGGGCAGTCGTCTTCGCACTCGAGGCAGTCTACCACAACTTTGATGCTAGAGGCACCCATTGGAGGAAGCGGCTTACAAATGCCATCTCGACACAAACAGCCGATAATATCCGTTTTCGACAATGTCGTATTCATTGACTGCATCACGAGTGCGTTACGAACGAGGTTTTCGATTTCGCGTGGGCAAACTCCATTCTGTTCGCAAATTTCTTGATTCTGACGAAGTAGTAGCCACGCGGTGTCAGAAGGACTAATTCCGAAGGCTCGCGGAATATATCCAGGCGGCGGAAGAGATACACCAGAGGCATCCGATAAAGCAAGGGTTGGTGGTGTCTCTGGCACAGATTCGTCAGGGGCCTGAACAGTGGACTGAGTTTCCTCTTCAGCTTCCGCGTCCGCAACATACTCCGCGATTTGCTCTTGAATTAGATCGTTGTAAGTTCTAACCCTGTTAACTACCGGCGCCGTTCCATAGTCTTCCATTGAGTACAAAGATCCGTACTCAGTTCCATATCCCGTCATCACAGCAAAGATGTTTCGTCAAGTACTTTATGAACTCCCTAAGGAGAACGTTTGTTAATGTAAATGTGAATATTTAAATATTCACATTTACATTATTTGTATAATAATTTTTTAGATATTAATTTTTTAAGCAATTAATGAAGTTTAGCGCCTGATTCTACCATATCTAGCCTGTCTAGCGTGTCTAGAAAATCCATTAGATCTACCAAATCTTCGTTCTTCTGGTATATATGCTGTTTGTGTCATATTCATATTATTGTAGACATACCACAGAACGTACGCAAATAAACTAATAACAATCCCGCGACCGATTAAATTTCCGAGCATATAGTTAATATCTAACATCGGCGAAGCAATATATCCCATTTATTATTAACATTAGCAAAATAAAAAAAAATAAATTTAATACAATTTTGTACCATTTTAAAATTATTTAACTATGTCAACAAAATGCAAAGATGTTAAAATACGTGTATCATCGTTGATTACAGTACCTTTTTTATAAAAATAAGTAAATATCATCTCAAATAACTGACGTTCTGGAGCGTATTTCCATCTAAACCTGTCCCAGCTATATACCTCATGAAAATATTGGGGTATGTATGAAATATCTATGTCATATCCAAATTTGCCGTAATTATGATCTAGACCGTTACAAACTATATTCATTATAGTTGGGTTACCAATAATACCCCAATCCCAACACATCACCAATTCGAGATTCGGATTTTCTTTGAAAACGTCTAGAATATCGCATACATCTTTCTCAAATAACGTATCAAGCCTCAAGCGAAATACAAAATCGCAATTTTTTATATTTAGGTCACTGTTATAATCACGAATAAATAAGTTGTAGCAGTCTAACATTTTATAATGTTGCTCTATACTATTGTCATATTTTCTATAATTTTGATACCAGTCTTGATTATTATTGTAATTAGACATATACTCTTCGATATTTTTACACTCTAGACCCACCTGTTTTTTATAATAGCCCGTGTTCAATAAATGAATATTACCTATATTATCATCTCCAAAATACATATTTGTAGCATCTAAATTTAAATCGTCTGAAGTGATATAAATTTTATATTTATAAAGACTTTTAAATTTTTTAGTAAAAATAAATTTTTTATAACTATTTAATATGCTATGACTTTTTTCACTCGGGTTAAGAGAGAAAGGAGAAGTTCTCGACTGACCAGAAAATAAAAATACTATGTTCATAATGTATTTATATTATGTAATTCTTTTTTATATATACAGGTTTTAGACGCTTAAATTTAAATTATTTTCAGCCAAATTAACAACTGGATAACCATCAACGTACCATAATCTTGTAGATAAATCCTCGTTTATTACTATATCGTTTGAAATTGGTATAGTATTAAATAAGTCTCTGTTTATAATAAAATCATAAATAGGTTCATATTCGTATTTTAAATTGTCGTTTATTAATGATTTATCATTAAGTGCAAATAAAAATGTTCGATTGTCTAAATGTTTGTAATATTGTGTAATTGATTGAGTAGGAATTAAGAAACAAATAATATAAGAAATATCTGGATATTTCTTATCGATTACATCTTGTAATTTTTTATAATACTTTATTTCGTCATCGGCGTTTTGTCTTATTATGGTTCTTAAAAATATACAATTATTTTTTTTAATTTTTTCGTCAAACCTTTTAATTTTTCTTTCTAAACTTTCAATAACACTTTTATCTAATAAATCGTGATGATAAAAGCCAAAGTACTCTCCCATAAAACATTGGTAATTTATCAGTCTATCATCTCGTTTAGGTTCTTTTGGTAAAAAATTTTCAAAATTATTTTCTATACAATCTATAATTCCTTGTATAGAAGATCTTACATCGTCGAATGGTAATGATTTTTCATTGAATAAACCTAAATCTTTTAGAGAAATTTTTGTTCCACACCAACCACCTATAGAAATAAAATTCATATATTATTACACATGAAATTTAATAAACAAATAACAACCGCATAAATAGACATTTTAAATATTATAAATGTATTTATAATTATAATATTACAAATAAATAAATGAGTACATTATTTACAACATCTGTATTATCGACATCTATAATGATAATTTATTACTTTACAACCTTTAGAGAAGAAACGAAAAACGAAAATTATTCAAAATTTTTAATCTCAGGTATTTTATTTTTATTATTTTATGTAGCAATGTTTATTCTGATTTATAATATAATAGAAATTTATAAATCGTTTGGTAAATCGCACATTGATGTGACGAGAAGAATGCGCGAAGATACGTTTGCGCGTTTATTAGCGCGTAGGGCTCCGGATCCCGACAACGTGATTAATCCGTTATTTGATCGCTCACCTCAGTTTTTAAGTGGTCCATTCGGTTCAAATAATCCGAGAGCAAATCAGATAGCGTATACTTTTTATAATAATTAATATTCTATAGTAAGTAAAGTCGCCGCTAATAATACAATACTTAATAAAACACTCCCATTTAATACGGCTTGATCAAGTTCTGGTACAATAAGTGCGAATATAGCACTAGTGCCCATAATTCTGCTGTCATTGTATATTATAGAAATTATATAAATAACGATAACGGCAAATATTACCTGTTCAATTTTATCTATATAAAACATGACCATTAATATTAAACAAGATAAAGTTTTATTCTAAATTGTCTAAATCATCTAATTATCTAATCGTCTAAATCGTCTAAATCGTCTAAATCATCTAAATCATAAATTGGTATATTTTTGAATCTAGAGGCCATTATAGAAAATCCGCTGTATGACGCTATATATATTTCTTTTGAATTCGATAGCAAATAAAATTCACTTAATGTATTTAAAGTTTGTAATTCTGTGGTATTCACCCAGGATGTGTGACTAATGTCGTAATCGGTTGTAATAATATTAGAAAACTTCGCCTTTATATCATTTCTAAAGGTAATATTATCACATGCTAGAAAAATAGTTTTACTGGAATTTTTAATAATGAAATTACTAAGTTTATTATAATTATATATTCTTGTATCATAATAGTATTCTAATTCCTTTCCATCCATCTTGTCATCACCTAAGCGAATATGAATAGATATATATTCATCAATTGTTTTAAATATTTCTGGTATATTAATAATAACTTCTGGTGTAAAATAAAACAGTTCTTTTAATTGAAACGGTATTCCAGCTGCACCGCGTTGTCCGCGGTGTGTCCCGCTTCGGTCCATTGAACAGTAAGGAAATAAAAGAGTTGTATACACATAGTAATGTTCCCCCGGTAACATATCAGAAATTTCTTTAATATCTGATATGTTACCTATGATATCTATTGAAGCAATATCTGTTTTTGTAATATACATTTTATCATATTTTAATTTTAAATACTTGTCTATAAATGTATTTCTAACTAAATAATGTAATTTTATGTTGTTATTTATACATATTTTTAGAAAGTGAGTAAAAAAAGAGGTTAAATCACCTATACCACCACCTTGACAAATACCTATACCAAAATTATATATCAAATGTTTATTAAAGGTATCATAATTTTTCATATAATTCTCTATACAACCCTCCATAATTTTATAATTTTAAATACACAAATAAATTAAAATTATAAAAATATACGCATCTATTCATTTTTAATTTACCAAATTTTTCCGAATGCTACCAAATGCTACCAAATGCCGCTATAAAATTCCTAACAGAAGGTTCTGAATCTTTATTTTTAAGCACAAAAAATAAAATTATTCCAATAATTAAAGCAACTATTAAAACTAATATCGAAATCTTATATTTAATATAAAAAGGTTCGGAGAATGAGGCCGCTGCCGCTGGTGGTGTATAAGCTTCAGTTGGAGGTGTATAAGCTTCAGTTGGAGGTGTATAAGCTTCAGTTGGTGGTGTATAAGCTTCTGTTGGTGGTGTATAAACCTCGCTTGGCCAATCAGAGTCCAAGCGAGGTTTTTCGGGCTTAATATATGGATTTTCAGGAGGAGTTTCCACTGGTTTAGGAGTAATATCGTATTTATACCCAGGTAAATTTACAGATTGTGTAGGAATTTCATAGTTACCAGCAATTATCGCTTCAGACACCGGATTTGTATAGGCAGAGTCTACGATAATATTCCATGTTTCAGAATAAGCATCCTTTTTCATAGTGTTTGTCATTTCTACATCGACTGCTAATCGTCCTTTTTTATAACCAACTATCACACCAGACATCCAAAAAGGTTCTGATTCTATCTTTACAACAGTGCCCGGTGTAAGGATTTTCTCGAGTCCGGCATCTACAGTAAACATTTTGATACCCGGGGTGACAAAATAAGCCCCGCTAGCATTTAAATTATAAATCATTTATACTATAAAAAATATTTTAATTTAGAAAATTAAAATGGTCTTATTACACCCCGAAGGGATGCTGCCTTTAAATTTTTTTTATTTAATATATAGTTAATTATTTATTTAGAACCAAAAACGCTAGCATATGTAGTTCCACACATACACCTAAAAGTGATACGGGTATATCTTTCCTTAGCTTTCGATATCGCAATTCCCTCACGAAGTTCTAGCAGTCTACGAGTGTCGTCTTCTTCTCGAACGAGTTCAAAAAATTCTGAAATGTCTGAAACGTTTTTCACAATCAAACGTTGTATCCCGGGCATTGTATTCAACGGAAGACGTGTAGGAAAAACTTTTCCGTATGCCACAGCATGAGACACGTGCAACAGCAAGACAACGATAGCGATAACGAATTTCATAATCAAGCTCCTCAATTAGGCTATGTACTCCCGAAGGAGTGTCTATTTTTTTTACATTTACATTTACATTTACATTTACATTTACATTTACATTTACATTTACATTTACATTTACATTTACATTTACATTTACATTTACATCAGGATTTATTTTGAAACGACACCCGTTAGTATATCGGCTGAAGTTACCTTTCCTTCCCATTTATCGATAGCGCGAAAGGCATATCTAGCAGTCCACCACAATTGCCTTTCCACTTCGCACGTAGTCTTAGATGTACAAGAATCTGCCCACACGCGCACATGAGACACACTAGACATCTTAGCACAATGAGTTTTCCACTCTAGTAACGCACCTTCAGCAATTCTTCTCAATCTCAATGGAACTCGGGTGTTATAAGAGTCTGCTTTAACTATTCCGTTTAATCTCCAATGCTCCAATTCCGCGCTTTCAAGATTTGCCTCTGCTTCTTCGAGAAAATTTTCAGCAAAATTGAGATCTGAAACTGCAGTGCTGTAGGTGTTCCACTTACAAGAGTTTATGTCTTCGTATCTAATCAGTGTACTCGCACCAATTCTCTCCAGTTCCTTAGAAGCATCGAATGTGCGAGCAGTGGCGATAGCGAGCTCGGCTACGCATTTTTCAAGCTGATAAGCAGCGTCGCGTAAATTCGCAGAATTTTTGAGATGAATCTCCTTAGCTTCATGCTTTAGATCTCCATACACAATCTTCCACGATTCAGGGGAATCAGCGAGAAGTCTTGTAGATTTTGACACGACCGATAATCTACAAAGATTTACTGCGTCTAACTCTTGAAAAATCTTAGACTTCAAATCATCCGGGAGTAGGTCCATAGTTCTCACGCGGACTTATACATCCCGAAGGATGTTGCCGGTTCATGCTATTTTTTTGGTATTTACATCATTTCACTGTGTAAGTGTGTCAATTAACACCCGATGACTTTTTTGATACGCGCCACTTCGAGACCGAGCTTTTCAAGGTACTGATCGCGTTCAGTCTCAGACTCGCGCATAGCAACAAGAACAGTGTGTACACTTGGGAAAAATTTTCTTTGTATATCTACTGCTTCTGCCCGGTTCTCTTCCAATCTTTCGCGGGCTTCGTACGCACTCATGGTAGCAAATCCGTTGTATTCGGCAAACTTGTCTTCGGACCTTCTGACACAAGCAGTGGCAAAAATGTAGTCCTCGCCGATTTGGATTGCGACATCAAGGGCATCGATAAGAGAAATGCTCTTCTTGCAAGGTTCTTCAGATATACGCACAGCCTTAGCGAGCGCTTCAGCTTCTCTGGCGCGATTGGCAGAATCCTCTTCCTCAAGGGAAATGCGAACGATTTCTTTCTCTAGAAATTCGATCTGCTCGCGGAGCTGAGCAATACGGGAAGTCATGATTTTCAAGGGTGCGATGCGCTCCCGAAGGAGCGTCGCGGTAAAATATTTTAGTCTAGGCAGACAGGTCGAACGTGGATACACCGCAAGATAAACGGGGTTGCACACATAACAACGAGTAAGACGTATGTTGCAATCATTTTCGCCGGACTTATGTGCTCCCTAAGGAGCGCTGCCGTGAAAAAGTTTATCTAGTGGTTCGCAACGCAATATACCTGATGTACCATAGACCAACTAGGAAAAAAATAAGAAAAAATGGGAAACCAGAGCCTTCGGTTTGATAACGGCAATCTTTTACGCAGCTCATTTTATTTTAATGTCACTGGACTTATGCGCTCCCTAAGGAGCGCTGCCGTAAAATGTTCTATTTCCTTAGAACGCTGCGAATGTTGCGAAGTCGGAACGTATCGTGGTCAAAAGTTCCTCTACGCACGAAAATCTCAGACTCAAAAAGTTCAAGGTATAGCCTTTCTTCCCTTAGAAACGGCGAGTTCATCCAATCCGTTAGGACGATGCTGCGCTGATGGCTGTGCCCCCACGGACCGGAGTAACACGCAAGAGAGCCGTGCGCTGTGTTATGCATCGAACACACAATTCGCTTCTCTGCTTCCTCTCTAAGGTGTTTCTTAGCGGCCGTCAGTTTATCGATGGTCTCGCTCCGCATACACGCGGAGTTAATAAGAGCACGTTCTGCCCGAGCGACAATATCGCGAGTGTCGTCCTTGGTATACCCGGTCTTGTCATTCCAGAATTCGTCGTCGTCTGCTACTACTCGCATGGTCTTGGATACGCACGAAAGACGACACAGCATTTCTGGATTGAGAGTCTTGACAACGTTTCGGAGTATATCCTCTGGAAGGGAGTCCATGATTTTCAAGGGTGCTTTGGCACCCCGAAGGGTGCTTCCGCCATGCTTTTTTTTTGAAGTTTTAAATTTTTTAACCATAGAACCGTCACACTTACACAAACCCGACAAAGCGTTTCTCGCAGTACTGTAGTCCGCCGCGAGCAGCCCGCCTAGCAATCCTCGCAGCACGCTTGTCCTCCTTTGACTTGTAAAGAGTTCCAGTCGGCTTACTCCTGAACATCTCAACGAGTTGCTTTTCGAGTTCGGCGATGATGAGCTTGTTTTCCTCGAACTCACGAGTAAGCCTTGCTTCGTAAGCCGTGCGCCCAAGCTCTTGTTGCGCGAGGTACGCATGTTCGCTTTCATCTAAAGGCTTAAATTCAATGACGCTTGTATCATCGGGTGTGGAGGTCATGGCGCGGTTCCAAATGTATCCAAAGGAGTGCATCATGGCTTTGTAAATCTATGGGTTTCCCCGATCTAAAGTAATAGTGAGTGTCTTAGATATAATTAATTTTAGCAATTAATTAACAATTTCACGCGTGGACTTATACACCCCGTAGGGTGCTGCCGGTTCATGCCATGCTATTTTTAGGGGTTTTCAAAAAATGAATTCCATCTTACATCGCGTCGTCGCTCCAGCGAGTAGTCATGGGCGCTTGTTGAAACACAGGAGTCTGCTGAGCTACTGGGTACGGTGCAGTACACGGCCGCAGCTCTCCATTCTGCCGGGTGATGGGCACTGGAAGCACTACGTTTGGATTCTTAGCCCGAGCCTCGTAATACGAGCGCACGATTTCCGCGTGATCGGCCTGAGTAGTCCAGTTCAAAGCATCGGGGTCAGGACGCTCAGCATCTGCGTGCGAGTTGCAGACGATGCTCAGGTCTTCCCGAAAAGGAGGTTGGTCGAGACGCGGAAGCAACGACACGCCGTCCGGAGAGCTTGGGCGCAACGGAGATCCAGTAGTGCCTGACTGGCGCTTGGGTGTGGGAGGAACATTCGGTGGGTCTTCGTAGTCCTCGTATGTCTCGGCATAAGGAGCATCACGGAGAAGCTCGTCGCGAACACGCTTGACGTCACGGTTGCTGAACATAGTGGCTCATCTTAAAGTTTGATAACAAGTCTTAAGGTTTGTAAATTTTAGCAATTTAAATATTATTTTTTTTTAAGAACGGACTTACTGCACCCCAAAGGGTGCTGCCGCCATTTTATTTACTCGTACATCCAAGATTGCTCGAGATTCTCGAGAGGAGGCGAGGTTCCCCACGGTTGCTGTGCGCAACAGAAGGCAGGTTTGTAAGTCGAAGGGCAACATGAACCTACACAGTATGCGGGTGCAAAAGTAAAAGAGCAACGTATATGGTCCGCGAATGAGTGCTCCCACTTCTTTACAATCGCGTCGGCATCTATGAGAGCATGCTCTGCCTCAGCTCGTTTGCAGTTGAGGTCGCGGTAAACAGCAGCAAAAATGTCATCGTCGGCACAGCGCGGCGCGCCCTTGAGTATCGAATCGATGCACTCAGTCACCTTGTAATAGTCAACGAGTGCATCGGCAGCAGCAACGCGAAGCTTTTTCGGAACACGCAGTGTGCGATATGCTATAGCGTGCCTCCGCAAGATAATTTGTCGATCTTGCTGAAGATTGTCCCAGGCTTCATAAGCGCGGTCGCGTCGACTGATTGCATCGTCAGTCTCATCGGCACTTCCTTCGTATTCAGAGTTGCTCGCGACAGTAGCAGCAGCCAAGCACTCCTCGTTCTTAGAGAGCGAGAGAGCACCGAGCTCAGAAAGGATTTCTAAGGACCGCTGCTTGGTGAAGCCATGTGCGGCGTTCCAGACGCAGTCTTCATCGGCGGCGACACGGAAGTCCTTAGACACCTTGGAAAGTCTGCAAAGCATCACAGCGTCGAGTTCCTGAAAAATCGCACGAAGCAAATCGATAGAGAGAGAGTCCATTGGAGACATGTTGCGGATTACCGTCATTCAACTATAAATGGTTGTATCTTAGACATGATAAATTTCAGCAATAATTTATTTTCTTACGCAATTTGGAACTCGTCTTCCAGACTTGTTTTTCATTCCCACCTTCTTATAACCCTCCCAACATTTTCCAAACATTGCTTCCTCATCTCTAGACATAAAAGGATTTTTAGCAGGCATATTCTCTCGAATCTGGATAAGATTTAATAAATATTCTAGACCAGAAATCTCCAAAGACCGAAAAGGACTGGAAGGTATATTTAAAGCGCGTTGGAGGTCTTGCCTTATTACAACTGGATTAGATAATCTATTTGTTATACGATAAAAGTACTCCTGGGGTGTATATAATTGTATAAGTCTCTCTATAAATTTATTTGCTACATGTTTTTGTATGCGTTCAATGCGGTCAGATGGTGAATATTCTGATAATTCGTCTATAGAGAACCATACTAAATCGAATAAAACATGCAAATTATTTATATTAGTCATGGTTCTCAATTTTGTAATGAAATCGTTGATTAAATTATCTTCAAAGGCTCTTAGAGCTAGAGCTTGACTATTCGGATCGTACTGATGAACAAAGCCACCCATTAACGGATTCATTTATTAAATAGTAAATATAATAAATCAATAAACGCCATAACCAGACGAGTTTCAGAGTCTTCGTTTTATTTTCTTACGCAATTTGGAACTCGTCTTCCAGACCTGTTCTTCATTCCCACCTTCAAATGCCGAAATTATTTAGAAATTAAAATATTTTTTCCTATATAATTATGAATGTTTTGAATTAAAGTTTCATTACAAATTTCATTTGGAAAAGCAAAAGAATTTCTACAATCATGTCTGCATCCTGGTAATATTTCATCAATTAAAAAAATGCTATAATCTTTATTTTTTAAATACGATAATATAATATTATAATCGTCAATTTCTAAATGTTGTTCAAAAGATATTATAGGTCTGCATTCATTTATTAAATTACTACTTCCATTTATTATTTTATATTCCATTCCTTCTACATCTAAATGTATATAACCAATATTATCAATATGCTTTTTTTCATAAAGATAATCTAATGAAACAGCATCAACTTTATTTATTCCACTTAAGCCTGGATTTCCATAAACAAATGAACAATGACATAAATTCTCATTAGTAGACAATACTTCATTTATATTACTTATTGCATATTTTATTGTTTTTATATTTGTAATTTGGTTTATTTCACAGGTTTTATTTATAAAATCACAATTTTCATGAGAAGGATCTATTGCATAAACTATTCCATCTATATTCTTTGCCCACGGAATACTATTATCACCTATCCATGCACCCAAATCTATTATATTATTTTTGATAACTTTATTTTTTATTAAATATGTGTTTATTCTTCTAAACATTACTTCATGATTATCTCTACGCATTAAGTTATATGAGAATGCGTGATTTAATAGTAAAATGGTAACTCCATCATCATTTGTAAAAGTACAACATTCCATATTTTATAGTAGTATATTAAAATAATATAAAAATACGCATATAATGCTAAATAAATAATTAAAATTGAAATGATTTAAAATAATAAAATAATAAATCTATAAATGGACTTACTACACCCCGAAGGATGATGCCATAAAACTTACTTTATTCCAGTCCCGTTGCGAAATAAAGCGCGCTTTCTAATCTATAAGCCTCCGAAGAATTTTCAAGAGTGTCTTGATATGTCCACCTAATGTGAGCACCTCGCCACTGAATCTCAGTGGCAAGCCATGTACGAAGAGCTAACGGTGTACTCAGCGAATGCTTTAGTAGAATCAGTTCAAGACGAGTAGCCATCGCTAAACGCTCGTTAGTTCTAAACTGCTCCATAATGGCGTCGAGTGCCTCTTGGGAAGATTCGTGATTCCGCAGAGCTCGGTCGAATCTTTTGCGCTCTATATCCCAGTGCGCGGTTAACCGGGGTTCGATGTAGATATTGTCTTGTAAAGCGCGAAGCGATACGTTCGAGAATTGTACAGTAAGTCTATCGAGTGCCCGAGACATCGAATCACGGGCTTCAACCACTTCAGAGCATCTTAAAGAAACATGAGCTGTAAGACTGCCAACTCCTGTATCCAACACATTGAGAAGGTGCGTTTCGTGATGCACACGAGTCGACAGCCACAGCTCGAGCGTTCTGGAAAATGTTTTTGGCCAGCCGTGGGCGACCAGCCAAACTTCGTCTGAATCGACAGGAACTCGAAATGCCTTAGACACCTGAGCAAGTCTACATAGACTACGCGGGTCCAACTCCTTGAAAGTCTTGAGGAGAAGATCTTGAGGAAGTGCGTCCATTGAAATAAAATGTGTAAGGTTTCCCGCGTGGACTTATGTACCCCGAAGGGTGCTGCCGAGTAAATAAGAGTTAGTCGTTGCACCACGCGCGTACATGTATTTCCTCCTCCTTCTTGTTAAGTCCCAACATGTAGTAAAAATGTACGGAAATACATGTCAGGGTGGCAGGAATGGAAAGCAGCACAGTGATAAGAAGAGCATCGGCGACCATGAGCGAAGTCTGAAAATTGGAATATCATTCAAATAAGTACACCTATTCTTATACATCGTTAATTTAAGCAATTAAGAATCAAAACGTCGTGGACTTATTACACCCCGAAGGGAGCTGCCATTAAAATATTTAAGATAATAGCTCTATTATCTTAATTTTGATTCCTACAGTGACTCCACCAAATGGAGTCATCCTTGACGCAACATTCGCCGTCGCAGTCGGGGTAGTCGCTATAAGAATTTTCTGAATCTACTTCTTCGCAGCAATTCAAGAACGCTATACGCCCATTGCAAGACCACAGGTCGTACCTTTTGGTCCATAACTCTACGTGAACCTGAGCAAGTAACATGGAACGCGCGAGTAAAAAAATTTTGAGCTGGATGTCTTCCGGAAGGTTGTGGAAGCGATTTTCCATGTGTCAAATCGTCGCGCGGACTTATACACCCCGAAGGGTGCTGCCGCGTCTAAATTCAGTCTGTCATAATAAGTGGTTCGTCGGGGTTTGCCCAGACGGAGCGAGCACAGCAGGTTGCTACCCACCAGAACGTCGTTTGAGTACCCATCGCCTTCTCGTCGACCAACAACGCCACATCCTGGTTAATCTTCGTGAGACGGGACCGGAATGAGTCTATAGTCGAGGCATCGAGTTTCATGCGTTGTGCCTTCTTCAACTCCACGTAATACTCAATCCTTGTGCGTGCAGCATCAAGGCGCATAGCAAGCGGAACTCGCAACATCTGGAGAGCTACACTAAGGTCCCTCGTTGCTTTGTCGAGGTTCCCCGTTGTGTCTTTCCATAGACGGTGGGCATTCCTCAATTCAAGAAGTCTCTGTTCTTCCGCCACCCAGTCGCGTGGCTCGCCTCGACCAACTCTAAAGAAGATTTCGCCAGCTTTCAGCTCAGCTCGCCTCGCTACCCAGAGCAAGTCTCCCAATTCGCGAATGCGGCGCTTAGACTCAGTGATTACGGTCATAGACTTCGTCCTCGTGAAACCGTGCACATATGTCCACGCGGAATCGGCGGAAATCTGAAAGCCCTTAGACACCAGAGACAACGTCAAAAGCGTCACTGCGTCCAGTTCTTGGAAAATCGAGCAAATAAGATCGTCTGAGAGCTTGTCCATATTGTATGGGTTTCCCCACGTGGTCTTATGCACCCCGAAGGGTGCTGCCGCGTCAATCAAATTTACTCGTAGTGCTGTAAGTAGTGGCGAGCTTCGTCTTCATGAAGCCTGAATAAACCAAATGAGAACAGCCAGAGAGTTATCAGTAGCACAGGTGGTCCAAGTAAAATGTCGATTGTGGCCGCCAACAATGCTGGCATGGAAAGAAACAGTGTGATGAAGAACGCGAACCACATTTCAATACTTTGGTTTCCTCAATCTAAAACATGGGACATCACCTTAGGCTTAATTAAATTTAGCAATTAAAGACAAATTAGCATGGACTTACACGCTCCCTAAGGAGCGCTGCCGTCATGCCGTTTTTTTGTAATTTTTGTTTTCACAATGTAACACCCTTTCCCAACGCATCTGCCAATGCATCGATGTCTGCCCTTGCGTACCACGCTTCTTCGAATGCTCGCCGGTCGGTCGCGAAGCTCTCCTTGAACTCTTCGATAATACTCGCTATCTGTGCCGGGCTGTACTCTGGAATACAGCTTAGAATACCTTCGAGTAGCTCGTCGCTTACCGTATCGGACTCGTCGGTCTTGTACGAGTCCACGAGGAATGCTTCACGAAGTTCCTGAAGAACTGCCGGGTGTAGGGAGTCAGGCGATGCCGGACCGTACCATCCAGTCCTCGCGATTTCGCGGTGCTGAACGAGGTTGTCGATCTCGAATAGTTCGGTGACTTTAACTACCCCGAAGACGACTCGCTTGTTGAGCGCCCACCCGATTTCACAGAGAGATGACATATAGTCGGCCGCCTGGTGCTCGTTTCTCACACCCGGAGCATAGTAAGGCATGTGTACACACTTCGGTTCGAGTTGGTAGACTTCGTAGTAGCAGCTCATAGTCAAAGGGTTTCTCGCAATGGACTTATGCGCTCCCTAAGGAGCGCTGCCGTCATGCTGTTTTTTTGGGTTTAGTTGCACCAGGAGACAGGACCGTGATACAGCGCGCACTTGTGGCAGAACGGGTGAAGCACAGGGGGCTGCCACTTGGCGTAAGGCCTCGCCAGAGCTTCGTTCCAGTCGCGCAGGTACACGTTGTCGTAGCCGACCATCGTGCCGTACAACATCGACTCGATGTCTTGCTCCTCTTGGTTTCTTGGGCATGAATATGCCCAATCGTCGTACCACGCAAGAAAGTCGGAAAGTTGCTGACGCATCGTAACTCCGACTTCGAATCCGCACTGGTGGATGTCTCCGAGGACGGCCTTGGACTGCTCCTTGTGCTCCAACTTGGCAAGCACTAAGTTCCAATTCCTGAAGGCACGCTGCCGGCGCAAGCTCTTCACACGCATGATCGTGTCACCAGAGGCGAGGGCCATCGAGACTTGGTCGCTGTTTGAATGTGTATGGGTTCCCCCAATCAAAGCCAAGGGACCATGCCTTAGACATTATAAAAAACTGAAATCGAGAAATCGCACTGAGCGTGGTCTTACACGCTCCCTAAGGAGCGCTGCCGTCAAACTGTTTACAAAATTTGGAGCCGTTTCCGTGCTGCCTTGCGCGCTGCCTTTGCCGCTGCCTTGCCCGCGTTGCGCCCAGCCTCGAAGTCCTCGAAGAGCACCACGGGGGTCATGTCGTCGAACACCACTGCCGCTGCGAAAATCGCCGCTGGTATGACGACCCAGATGTGCGTGTTGTCCCACGGGTCGTAAGACACCAACTCCAGCTCGGGGGGTGGTGAGGATGGAGGCGAAGGCAGCGGAGACGGAGGAGGGCAAGGCGGATACTCGGCGAGCTTCTCAGCGAGTCTCGAACACATGAGGCCGTCGCACCGGGACCGGACTTGGTCCACGGCACCGTCGAGGTCTTGGATGACATCGCGCAGCGTTGCCAGGTCGAGATTTTCCACGCAGTCGTAGTACATGTCCGGGTCGGCGTAGTGCTCTTCGTAGCGCCAGGCGTCAGCCATCGAATGACGGTGCGTAGACTGTTTGAACGTTATAGGTTCCCCCAATCTAAAGCAAGACACCTGGCCTTACACATCATTAAAAAGTGAAATCACGCAGCGTCCCGGAAGCGTTATATAACGTAACCACCGGGTCACGGTGCGTCACGCTTTATTGCCAAAAAATACAAAACATAAGACGCACCGTCTTACTGTAGATTGAGAGATCCATAAAATCAACAGCGCTCAGTCACTCGAAGCCATGGCGACATCCGCAGCGACGCTCATGACCATCATCGAGAACATGGTGGAGACCCGCCCCAAGACCGTCGACAAGGCCATCGAGCTCCTCGACGCCAAGGGACTGCTCCCCGCCAAGCTTCTTGCGGACCGCATCAAGGTGACGCCCAAGAAGGAGTCGCGGTTCGCAAGCGTGGAGGCCGAGGTCTTCGCCGCGGAGCAGCGCATCACGATTCCGGAAGGGTTCCGGGGCAGCGGCAAGGCAGGCGAGGGTGGCAAGATTACCATCGTCGACCTCCGCGGCCTGCTCACCGGCAAGACCGGCAAGACCGCGGCGGAGCCCAAGGAACCGAAGGCTGTCAAGGCGCCTAAGGAACCGAAGGCGACCAAGGCGGCCAAGCCCGAGGTCGATGCGCGCGTCACCAAGAAGGTGCGTGACCTCCTCCACGAGTGGGGTCTCGACGAGAGCGCTCTGGAGGGTGTCCAGCCGACCGCCTACAAGGGCACCAAGTTCGGAGTGGGCGACATCGCTCACCTCGAGCCGGGGCTCGCGACCGGTGGCAAGAAGAAGTCCGCCAGCGGCAAGGGCAAGGCGTCCTCGTCGGCGAGCGCACCGAGCGAGAGCTCCGACTCGGACTCTGACTCCGACACCGAGGAGCAGGACGAAGAGTTCGACCCGTTCGACGCCCTCAAGAAGGACTAGGCAGCGTCACCACAGAAAACACCCCAAAAACCCAAAAAAACAGCATGCGGCAGCCACCCCACGGGGTGGTGTAAGGCCATGCCGATATTGAGTCATTGATTGCTAAAAATTACCCAGCGTAGGCACCGTCAGCTTCCTTTAGATTGAGAGACCAGTAGAATCAACAGCGCTCAGTATGCCACAGCTCTGTGAGCTCACCGACGACCAGTTCGAGGAGATGATGTCCGTCCGCGACGACCTCATGGCACTGACCGGTGTAGAGCCTAAGGTGCTTATCGACCTCTGCGAGGTGCTCAAGAAGCGCGGTGTCAGTGTTCAGCAGATGGCTGACGCCCTGGCGCCGCCCAAGCCCAAGCCGAAGCCCAAGCGACGCCCGTTGTGCTGTATGCTCATCCATACCGGTCACAAGATGGTCAGCCCCAAGTTCCTGACCGCGGTCGAGGAGCGTGAGCTCACGGACGCTGGCATCCCGCTTCCCCAGCCACGCCTCGAGGAGGTCTGGCGCGGGTGTAAGAACTACTGCGCCAAGGACCTGGACATCTGTGCGGTTCACAAGAAGACGCGGATGCTCGAGATGCGCAAGGCGGCCACGGTCATCCAGAGCTTCGCTAGGATGTGGCGGGCGAAGAAACTCGTAGTGGGGCTCAAGCTGATCTTCGGCCAGGGTCGCAACCGGGACGCGTTTCTGGTTGTCCTGAACAAGGCGCGCGAAGGTCTGGATGAGACAATCGCGGTGAAGATGGAGCACCGAGCGGCTGTCAAGCACCGGGGCTACTGCACCGCGGGACCGAGCTGCCAGAAGTGCCCCCAGTCCTGGCACTACCTACCGTGTTTCATCGGAGGCTGTAAGCACTGCTCGGGATCGCGGCGCTACTAAAAACAAAAACCCAAAAAAATCGGCAGCGCCCTTCGGGGCGCATAAGTCCATTGCGAGAAACCATGAGCGGCGACTGGTGGCATCCCGATCCCAGAGTGTACTATCACATCTACCAGCTCGAGCCCGTTTATGAGCGGATTCCTTACTTAGCCCCGGGTACCCCAGACGGTGAACGGGAGGCAATCAAGCACACTGAATTATTGGCCGAACTCGCGTTCCATATGGGTCGCAAAGTGATGTATGTGCTGGTCAGGGTTAGTGAGTTCGACCTACATGGACATGTCGCGTTGCGCCATGAGGCGGTACTTACTAGCTGGAACGATCCTATGCCCGAACCAGGGTCAGCTTATCCACAGGTGCCTCTCCAAGATCTACAGTACGAGATCATGTCTCAACCGGATGACATCGAGGAGGACATCGGGACACTGTTAGAGTCGCTTATCGATTGGGACGCACTTACCATTCCTCTTGCCGTAGCTTAAAATAAAATTTCCAAAAAAAACATTCAGGCGATACGCTCCTTCGGGAGCGTAGTCGCCGCGTCGAGAATCATGGACGACTTCCTTCGCATGCGCCGCCTCTTCGAGCAGATGATGATGGCCAATGAGAAGGCACTTCGCGCCAACGAGCGGGCTGTTCAAATCTTGAAGTCCCGGCGCTCGATGAAGCTCCAGCGCGCGAGAAATGTCGAGGTTCTCTACAACTCCCCAAGACTGGTTCGCGCCGTTGGGAGCAACTTTCGGCGGAGGTAAAGTAATTTTAGTTCAAATGTATAGCTAAACTAAAATCCAAAAAAAAAGAGAGACAGCTCCTTCGGGAGTCTTGATCTCCATTTTTGGGCTTGTACCCGTGGCAGCTTAAAAAGTTCAAAATTGAGAACAGGTTCCGGGTGTGTATATCCGCGAAATATCTCAGTCCGTTTTCAAAACGGACTTTACATCAAGGTCCGCACCCAGTCCGTTTTGCTTAGAGCGCGGGTATAAAATTAAAAAAATCTCTCGTCATTCATTAAGGAAATTTTTGAGTCCGAAAGTCCGCACCCAAAAACTTTTTCTATAATATACAAAATACTGTTTTGAAACTTTTACATATTTGACATTTCAAAAAATTTTGAATTAAAAAAAAATAAAAAACATCTGAGAAACTTTTCGAACGGACTTGCGGACTTTACATTTTTCTTAATGAATATATGAGAGAAATAGGAGAGGTTATACCCGTGCTACGGGTATAAAAAAATTACATGTAATTTGGGCCGCCAAAAACGGACTGAGCGGACTGACGAAACTCATTGCCTAATTAGGAAATACCCAGATCCCACTTGCCTAATTTGGAACGTATTGACGAAACTCAGTTGCCTAATTAGGCAACTACAAACTTCTAAATTCCCAGTCAGATGTTTCATACGCATAATTGAACTTTTTGCTCATCATGAATCTATCTTTCGAGTAGTTGTCCTTCGCATAGTATACAATTATGTCCTCCCCGGTCAGTGGTGATCGCAAACTTACAGGATAAGCCGTCTCATTTTTGGGTTCGGCGAAGAAAACCGTCTTCATAATAGTTTTTTCTCCGTTTTTTCCCTTAATTTTGATATCCGGATCTCTCACGAACACAACTTCCACATCTGATAGCTGTAATGGAAATATCGCGCCAGTGTAAGACTTGTACAAAACGTAATTTTCAGCATCTTTTCTCCCGATCATCATGCCACCGCTTCTAAAAGTGCCTTTTCCAGCCCCCGATAGACTTTTTCCATTCAAACAGTATTTAAAATGCCTTCCTTTCAGCTTCTCGTCGAACATATCGCTGTTATTTTGCAATCGGTACCACCCCGAATCGCCTAAATGAGCCAGATAAGCGGCTCTAAACTCCGGATCGGCGTTAACGCGGTCCTGAATCGACACATATTTGCTAGAATTGAAGCCTCGCGCGTGTTTTGTATTGGCGTCTGGCACTCTTTCATACGACTGGAGCTCCTCGTTCAC
>Ga0049084_10000060_pt1 | contig 37735 bp, 36 predicted proteins | sample GreLakmeON33MSRF_FD_66720 | JGI IMG/M metagenome (GOLD analysis project Ga0049084, IMG submission 66720) | Freshwater lentic microbial communities from great Laurentian Lakes, MI, USA - Great Lakes metaG ON33MSRF | ecosystem: Environmental > Aquatic > Freshwater > Lake | place: Great Lakes... | reverse complement strand
AAAATAGAGTGCATTTTCTAAAGTGTGCTGTCGCAATGATACGATTTCAAAGTTTTTATTCAATTCATAAAAGGTAATCACCGAAGATCCCCCCTTGTACATGATTGAGTACAATACGAGCACATCATTGAATATCTTTGGATGTGCGCCAATGGCATCGCCAAATATGCCAATACCATGCAAAGCATCATCAATCACATCGATACCAAATCGGATTGGAAGTCCGTCTTTGAAAGGACGAAGTGTTCCTATGGTCTCTAAAGTGTCACGATCCAAAAGATATGGCGCACCGCTTTCACAAAATACAATCAGGAACCCACCCCATTCGATGATGGAGGTATTTGCTGGATTCTTAATGATCAATCCATAAGGGTGTGTTCCAAACGCCCCACTGTACATTCGCCGCTGACTTCTCTCTTCCTCTTGGCGATGTTTTGTGTCAATAAACCTTGACTGGTATGTCACTTCGCCAGCGCTAATACGGTATGCAGACACATATCCATCTCCATCAAATGGATGCGCAACCTGGCTCCCGAACTTTGAGAACTGTCCTGGACCGCATTTGTAGTAAGTTCCATTCAGTTGTTTGGGCAAACTTCCAGACGCAACCCTGAGCGGTACTTGCGTCCGCACTTCACCAATATTTTGATAGGACTTTAACCAATTATGGTACATTACAAATAAGACACACTAAATGCTTATGTAACCGACAAAAAATAACCCGCAAGTGATCGGACCTTAAAGTTCCAACTGCGCCTAAAAGGCAGAGGAAATGATGTGCATTTGATGCAAGAGAAAAGGTTCATGGAAACACCAACTCCTCTTTCTGATTCGGTTTCTACTTCAGCTCCTTTCGCAATGAATGTCCCTCAAGAGCGTTCCTTTGCCATCTTCACGGACGCCATCGACGCCATTGTTCAAGAGTGCGTCAGCCTTAACCGGTTCCTCGAGTTCAAGAGGGACCAGGCCGAGTGGTCCAATCGCGACAACCTCGATCGCATCATGCCGGTGCTCATGGATTGTGAGGGCTGGATGGAGGCATGGTCCGACGATGGCCGGTGGTTCAACTACCCCATCATGTACTACGGCAATGTGCTGCCCGCCGCGGCCCGCCTATGCCCAAAGACGAGTGCGGCCATGAGCGCCTTTGGCGGCATCGTGATCGGCGGCTTTTCGTTGCTGATGCCGCATGCCATCATTCCGCCCCACAACGACCCGATGACCACGCCGGCGCAAGGCCGCATGTCGGCGCACATCGGCCTTCAGGTCCCACCCAATGAGTGCTTCCTGTTGCAAGATGGCAAGTATATTACCGAGGCGGACGGGGCCGTGTTCAGCTTTGACGGGGCGATTGAGCACTGCGCCGTCAACATGAGCGATAAGCCGCGAGCCATTTTGTACCTGGACTACTTCTTGAGCGCAGACGATGTAAAAACAAACGATGATTGGATCGAGCGATCGTATTACATTCGGGAACAGATTGTGAAAAGCACACATGCCTAAAAGTTTTGCAGAACAAAAAGGATTATCAGCCTATTCGCCTCCCATTAGTCATCATCTTCCTCGGCATCATGCTTTATTTTGGGTACAGTCAGTCCCTTGCTTCGAAATAATACCCTTAGGTCATTTGGGGTGCATTTTCTAGCAACCATTTTCTTCATATCCTCTTCATTGCATTTTCGACTTACAATGTAGTAGAAATGCATACGAACCCACCCACCTGGACTAATCTTATTGCAAGGTAGGTCTATTGTATCGTTAAGTTTGTCAAGGAACTCTTCAAAAATATCAAAGTACATCTTGGTACGCTTCTCCATTTCAATGTGAGGCATGAAATGGTTCTCGAGCTCGTTTTCGGTGTATTTTAAGAAGTCAATGGTGCGATTATAGATGAGGCACATGTTCTTTGTACCTCCCAACTTCTTCCAAGGAATGCCTCGCGGACCGGATGCCTTCTCGTACATGGCTTTGTATTTTGATGTCCAAATGTCATAGATCTCCCTAAAAGTGTTTGTCTTTGTAGGAAATGCTTCAAGGCGATCTAGACCATCGTCTTTGACCACTGCTAGCATCACCTTTTTAGGTATTTTATTGGGGAGAATATGCTTCAAAATGCCCTGATTGCCAGATGCTTTGACCATATCTATGAACTGCTCGACACTGTGCCCTGCAATGGTGCATAACTTTCGGATTTTCGGGAAAATGTCAATTGTTTTTGTCTTTTCCTCTCGAATCCGATTCACCGGATGTCGCTTGTCTTCATCGATGTCATCAGTATAGAGAGGCCAAGCTCGCACATGTGTCCCCTCCCGTTTGAAGTTATCAATCATATTGTACTTGTCGGCCAAACATTTGATCAAGTGCTTTACTGCGTAGGCGTTCCAAATAGTCCGGAGTTCTGCATTCGCAAAGATTGGGTGGCGCGTATAGATACCCCGATCACTGTACTCCATGCGAAGGAAAACGGATGACTCGATAAAAACAACCCGGAGAACTTGAAGTACCTCTATCGTTCTCTCAGCCGCCTTGTCGGTACGGAATTTCTTGAATATATTTTTTGCAACAGCCTCTATCTTGTCAAAAATGGGTGCCACATTGTCCCAAAGCTCTTTGGGAATATCAGGATGAGAGGCTGCACTTTCTTGAAACCACCATGGTGCATAGTCCTCGGCGCTTAACCAATAGTTGATCTGAAAGAGTTCGCTCCCCCCCAAGCTTCCCTTCGCATAAGTGCTGTTTAGTGTGTCGTGTGTTTGCCACTTGAGAAGCATTGCAATATTGTTACGACCGGCGTCAGAGGCAAGGAGTAATAAGAGTGCAGTGTATCGCAATGCATGTGTTACCTTGGTATGCTCACTGTCTTCGTTAAGGTTAAATAATGTTTTTGTATCCGCGGCATGCTTTGAATAGCTGATCTTTTTCCCTGTTTCTGATGGAAACATCGGAAACGCCTTCCAATCAAACTTAGAGTCACCTGTGTTCAACAAGTCGTCAAACTCCTTTTTCAACAAGTCCAACAGTGGATTGAACATGGAGGATTCGAGGTCCGCGTGATATATAATGTGATTGGCGTAATGCACAACGGCATCATATCGCAATTCGGACGAGTGTATGAAATGAAATGTGTTTTCCTGATTTCTCTTTCCACCACACGCATCCACATCTTTGCCCTTGCGCTGGACAGTGGAGATGGCATAACACTTTTTAGGCGTCTTCATGTTTGGATGAGGATTCATGGTCAATGAGTTCAATCCAATCTCTCTTACATTTTGACCTCGCGCACCCATGCGAGAAAGCCCGATGTACATTGAAGCACAGCGAATATGAAATCCCTCTGAAAGCATATTTTTTCCATTTCTTGTTTTTATTTTGCCGATCAATAAGGATTCTACAAATTTCTCTTCGTCCTCCTGAGATATGACGCATGTGTTCAGCGCTGAGCCCGTGCTGCCATGATGCAACTCCTCCATCTTGAGACAAGCATGCTGACGAGCCATTCTCATCTCGGTGTTGCATGCAAGCGTCGAAACCATGTGTCGCTCTTCTTGCCAATATCCTTGGTGTCTCGCAATCGGTTCCATTACTTGAAAAATCATGCGTGAATTCACAGCTGACTCTTCTGGTAATATGCGAACGACGCCTTTGGTATGGTTTCCATGAGACCTTTTGGTCATCATCATATCGGCGTGATGTCGGTAAAAATTGGAGACGACATAATCGTCTAACACAGCCAAGTCTTTATCGTTTTGCATCTGCCATTCAATGTATCGGATAAGTTTGATGTAGTGGGACGACATCCAACCTGCCTTTTGATAATGCAGAACCATATTTTTGTAAAAGGTATGCATCTTGTTTTTGATCATTTCCGCCTCTGCAACAGTAATATAATTTGTCAAGTCACGATACCACTTACAATACAAGAAAAATAAAGTACTAAAAATGTTGTTCTCGGGACGATTCAACATGTCTTTGTAAAATTCAGTATTGTATTTCGGTGACACAGGCCATGTTTGCAGGCCTTCGGATATAAGGATCTCTCCAATCAACCTCAATGCAACAAAGAACTTACAGTATTTTTTGCCGATCATGGGCTTTTTATTTTGCATGGACTCCACATGCTCCAATTCCGGCTTCCGAAGGTTATAAGAAATGGATGAATCCATTGGAGGGTGGAGGGGTTGCGATATGGTTTATTCTCAACCTTGTGGCCCTCAAATTTTAACCCCGAGGTCAATCTTTTTGACAAAACACCCCCATGAAAATTTGAGGTAGTGTTATAAGAATTCGAATTCTTAATAATATTTATTGCAAGTAAATTAGGTATCAGGTAACAAGATCTATGGAATCACAAATAATTTGCTTCAAATTACATAATGGCAAAATTGGCAAAAAGATTGCAGCATTTGACTACGATAGTACTCTTGTCGTTCCTAAAAGCGAACAGCCATTTCCTAAAGATAAAGACGATTGGATGTGGATGACATCAAATGTTCCTGAAGTTCTTGCTGACTTCAAAAAGAGACGTTTCTCCTTGGTCATTTTCACCAATCAGACAAAACCTTTCAAACTGGAGATGGTGAAGGAAAGCCTCGAGAGCCTCAATATTCCAATGACAGTCTTTATTTCTTACAAAAAGAAGGCGGACAAGCCGGCCGCGACCATGTTTCAAAATAATATTTCCGAGTTCAATCAAAAACTATCATTTTATTGTGGCGACGCCGCAGGTCGCAAAGGAGATTGGTCGGACATGGACAAAATCTTTGCGGCAAATATCGGGATCACTTTCAAGGTACCAGAGGACGTGTTTAAAGTAGCTAAACCTACACCCATGAGTGCTACAAGTCCCGTCGCAAGCAGCCCTAACCCTTCAAGCATAGCATACCACAAGAAAGAACAAGAAATGATTGTTCTTGTTGGCTATCCAGGTTCTGGAAAGACTACGTTTGCAGAGACACACTTTGTGAGTCATGGGTATTCTCGAATGGATGGCGATTCACTCAAGACCCCGAAGAATATAGCAGCAAAAGCCATTCTTGAAATTCAAGATGGAAAGTCGGTTGTTATTGATGCAACCAATGCAACAAAAAATTTACGAGATACGTATTCCGACATTGCAAAGGGATTTAACATTCCCGTGCGTTTTTTCCACATCGCAACGGGTATGCGCGAGGCTATGCAACAAAACAGACAACGCGATAAGCCGGTTCCTGACATCGTGTATTATGTGTATAGAAAACGCTTCGAGGCACCCAATGGCGAAAATGTTATTACAATCGTGCTCTAAACTTACAAAAATCAAAATATTTATTTAGCTTCCATCCCACCCAACCTTGCACCTGGAAACTACGACTACTCGACATTATCTTTCTCTTTTTTCCATGCCTCGCTGACCATTTTCATGTACTCGGGAAGCTTGAGGCCGGGGTACTGTTCCTGCAGCTCTGGAATGGTCTTTTGAACAAAGAGATTGAAAACATTGGGAGCTTTCTTTGCCTTTTCCGGCTTATCAGCGTCCTTCTTAGCACGAGGCTTCTTAGTCTTTTGTGGCATGTCAGTCGTCGCTTTCTCCTCAGCAGTCGTCGCCACATCATCCGCCTTCTCCTCTTCAGTCGTCGCCTTCTCCTCAACAGTCACCGTCTTCTCTACCTTTTCCTTTTTTGCCCGAGGCTTCTTGACCTTTTCAATCTTTTCGGTGTTCTCTAGCGCGGGCACGTCCGCAATCGGCGGCAGCTCCTTCTTGGCACGAGTCTTTGTTACCTTTTTCTCCTCATCTTTCTCTGTCTCTTTTTTGGCACGGGGCTTTGTTACCTTTTTCTCCTCCTCAACGGCAACCGTCTCATCCTTCTCCTCCTCGACCACCGGCTTTGCCATGACAATCGTGTTCGACAACACCGGCACTTGTTTCTTGAGATCAACGAGCGAAAGACTCTCGGGCACAAGGCTCCACTGCTTCACGCCATTCTTGAGGGTGACCATCCAAAGCTTTTTGTCGCGGCCTTCCATCAAGGTACCAATCGACTCGGCATTGGCACAGTACCCGATCCCCTTGGGCGAATTCTCTTTACCGGTGAATTTATGGGCTTTATCATTCTTGCAAGGCTTGGAGTTTTCGGTGGGCGCTGCCATTTTAATAATAGGTCATATGTAATATTTCATGGGTCCTCGTCAAATTTTCTCAAGACGTTCGATACTTTTCACAAATTGGGCCCATAAATTTTATATTGAAAATGTAAGGTAATATCACGCAACATGAGTATCAGTCGCATGATCGCGCTCGCCGTTCTCTTTTGCGCATTAATGCTTGCTTGGATGATCCTTATGGTTCTCGCAATTCCATTCAGAGTAGGTCTCCCCTACATTCACCCTGTAAAACTCAATCGTGCTATTTGGAATATTCTATGGATGAAGGTGCTTCTACCCTTGTTTATATTCATTCTCTGTCTCCTTTTCGTTCTTTATCTTGTTTATAAAGCACTTGAGCCAATCTTTATCATTGGTGCCATCGTGAAAGCACTAAGCCCATTCAAAGAGATGCGCAATATGTGTATTATTTCATTCTTTGACAAAATATTGGCGTTAGGCTACACCAATCCGAAAACAGCATTTCCACAATTCAAAGATGCCGCCATGTGTGTGCTCGTGAAGGCCCTTGGAGCGCTTGGCGATGAGTTTGATAACCCTATCGATAACCCTTCCTATAATAATGATTCAGTGGATACCAATGTCAATTACGGCGATAAAAGTTTCACAAAAGCAGAATACGATGAAATCAAAGATGAAGAACTGCAATGCATTTTAGAAAGTACAACCCCCGTACAACATGATTCATCTAAAATCGATCGTCTGAAGGCGTCTTTGCAGAATCAAACCGCGACGCTCTCATGTAAAATGCAATCTGTGGGAAATGCCTTCAAAATATTAGCACAAGCTTCTAGAAATTAATATATTTCTCTTTCATCAAGAGAGATGGCCTTTACAACGCTAAAGGATTTGGAACCATCGTTCCCAGAGTTAATGTTCTTCATTGTCTTCATTATTCTCATTGTTATCTTGTCCGTCCTTATCCATTATCATTTTATCCAAAAACGTGTGCAAAAAGAAAGTCGATGCCTGCGCGAAAGAAAGAAGTTCAGCTCGGGCGGTGTTTATAGTGTTGAAGCTCACAACCCCATGAACTTGCCTCTGTACCGCGTTGATTATGATTTCTCAAAGAAAGAAGAGAAGCTATCATGCAATTGCAAGAAAGGAGATACTGTGAATACATTTACAAATATTCCATTCTATGATTTGAACAATAATATTCCTAAAAAACAAGATAAACTGCTATGCTATTGTGATAAGGCATATGATTCCCCTAATGCAACCACATACTACAAAGGGCATCCTGGCCTCATCCGTTACATGCAAAACAAGGATGCATCTTTCTTCTCAGAGGAGGCCATGGTATAATACATACTCCATACTCCATAATCCATAATCCATTCAAATACCAACTTGTGTAAAAGCATCTTTGATAACGTTTTTCTGATCGGCGCTTAATTTTTTCATTGGGTATTGAATCTTGAATTTCAATATTAAGTTTGCAGAGGCCGACATGCCGTGACCATGAAGACAATATTTTTTATCGGGTTGCACAATTCCAAGGTCCGCAGTGTTGAAGTCGAAAGACTCCTTGAAATGTGGAATTGTTATGATCTTCCCAATAACGGACTCTGAAAACGTCATTGCACACTCCATCTCCAAGTCCATACCGTTCCGTTGGAAAACGGGATCTGGCATGACCAGCATTTCAATAACAAGGTCCCCATGCACTTCATTGTCGCGTATTGCTTGTTCCCCAAGGCCCGCAAAACGCATCATATGACCTGTTTCGACGCCTGGTGCAACGTCCATGTCAATTTTATGCTCTGTTGTCACATTACCTGTGCCGTTGCACTTTTTACAATCGGGAGCAGGATTGACAACGAACCCTTTGCCTTGACAAGACGGGCACATGCGAGTGATCATTTGCGTAAAGATCCCCATTCTTTGCATATCAGTTATCTTTCCCATTCCTTGACAATCATTGCATGACTTCATGGCCTCCTTGCAGATAGATTGTACGGTTACACGCAAGCTCTTTTTCATACCAAAGTATGCTTCACGTAATGACATGCGAATGACATGATGACGGTCTTGACATTTGCTTGGACCCGGACGCCCACGACCCCCTCCGCCACCACCACCGCCGCCGCCAAATGCAAACTCAAAAGGACCGCTGTTGCCGCCGAACATGTGTTCAAATATGTTTTGGGCACTTCCCATATCAAACGGATGCCCGCCTCCATGACCGCCGCCGCTCCGGTCCGCGCCGCCACCGGATGCATTAAAGCGCTCGTCTCCCAAAGCATCATATTGCGCCTTCTTACCGTCGTCGCTGAGAACACTATATGCGTTGCTCACCTCCTTGAATTTTTCAGTGTCCCCGCCCTTGTCAGGGTGATGTTGAACAGCAAGCTTTTTATAAGCCTTTTTGATTTCCTCTTTGGAGGCCCCTTGAGAAATTCCAAGAGCCTCATAAAGCTTGTGGGTCATTTTAAACATTGAATTATTAACCGCTTAAGTAATTGATTGGTAAATAATCAAATGAGTGTTGCGACACAATGGATGCGACCCGCTGTTGATAAGCGCATTCTTTGGCTTGCGCCTGACTTTTCTCAATATTTTGATGCATTTCAAGCGACGAGTATGCCAGAAACAAATCCTTTTTACAGCCACATCTCAAGCACGATTCAAGAAATACAGCCATCAACATACAAATACATCGTTGCATACGTTGGAAATTTGGACACGACCATAAATCCCACGCTCATTCTTTGTGAAACGGTATTTGGACGCGAAATTTGCATTTTGGAGGACATTCATAATTTGAAAGACCCCTTATTCTCAGAAAATTATTTGAAAAATGACTGTATTTACATTTGCAAAAACTTAGAACAAATGGTTTCGCTCAAAGATTGGTTTGACATCATCATTCAAGACGCGATTGTTATGCCACCCGAACTAAGCGACGTGGATTTCGATGGCAAACTCATTTATGGAAAATCATACCTTGAGAGCCATATTTTCCCACACATATTATTCAGTAAAATGGTTGAAAGGCTGCAAGTGAGTCTGGAAAATGAAGAAGATCCATCACAATCCGGCGATGCAGATACGGATATATGTATAGTTATTGGACAACTCACAGATGTTTTTGAAAATGATCTTTATAAGATTGTTTGTGATCTTCTTGAAAAAAATAAGATTGGATGTCTGATTGTCTGTTCCACAAGTGATTACAATAATGCTCTCGATATATATGATGACTCGAGATATGTGATGTACTACGGAACAGAAGAGAACATTATAACGCAGCGTCAATCAAACATCATTTGGCGAAAATTGGCTTCGGTCAATAAGAAAATATCGAGTTTTATGTTTATTGGGACTTTTGAGTTCGACGACCAAAAAACGAACGACTTTTGGATTAAAAACACAAAAGGACTGTTATCGCTCTCCCTTTTTGAACCATGGGCGTGGGCGTCGCTTGACACGACACTAAAGCCGCAACACGTCACCATTAATCCCGCCGAGGTGTTGAAGTCATGGGCAACGGCTTCGCCGACCTCACTGACTATCGAAACAAAACATCATACAAGCGATAATGATTAGAAGTTAGAAGTACTGTACGCGTTTTCTAGTTACTTCCTCGGCTTTCTTTGATACTGTGTTATCGCGCTCTTTAATGCGATACAAACGATCCTCTTCGGCTTGCTCTTGCTTGCGTTTAGACTTTTCTTGATATTCCTTTTCTTCAGAGGTCATCAGCTCTTGTGTGCGCGAAGCTCTTGACAACTCATACTCTTCAACATTCTTGAACTCTTTTCGCTTTTCAACGGCTCGAGGATCAACTAATCTGCTCGTTGTGTATGCGCGCATATAGTCAGTGTATTGCAGACCGCCGCCACGTCGTTGTGCAGGATCCTCAACATGAGTGAAATCATCTACTTTATCGACACCGAGCTCAGTGTATTGTATATTTTTTGCAAGCACGAGTGGTTCGGGCTCTTTATAGATAATCACATCCTTGGAAAGCGGCGCTTGCTTCTCGAAAGCCTTATTGAAAGCATTATTCGTGAATTTCGTTAGCTTTTTATCAATTTTGATGTCCTCGCGGTTCTTACTTGACGGCGTCATCATATGGCCGTAGCCATGATGCATTGTATCCGTGTCATCAATCTTGTATTCGTCAAAAAATTGGTTGAATTTAGAGGAGAAGTCATTGCTGTCCTTTTGATTCACTATGGGTGGCGGCACCAATCCCCGATCGCGCGTATCAGAGTATGCTTGCGACGCTTGTGATGCGGCCTGCGATGCAGCTTTGAGCACATGATGCGGTTTATCTACCTCTTTCATTTTGAGCTCATGGGCAAGCTTCTTAAAACATGTTGTTACAGTATTGAACAATTGTTCATTCCCACCCTTGTCGGGATGGACAAGCTTTGCGACACGTTTGTAAGCATCTTTGAGCTCATCCCATGTAAATTGCTTTCCTACACCTAGGACTTCGTAAGGATCGACCTTGCTCAAGTCGATTTGCTGAATTGCGGCCGGGTTCTTTGTAAGCGATTCATAGTAAGCACGATATGTGTCGCTCTTAGATGTTGAGTTCCCCATATTCAATTCATAAAAAGAAGATTTTTAAATGCTAGGTGGGACCTAACGGCGCTTTTTGGATGAAGAAAGCATAACATAGCCGAAACCCAAAACCATAAGTAGGTAAATTGACCCAACAACAGTTATGGCCGAGCTCACAAACCATGCAAGTGTATGGCAACTACCAAATACCATACAATTAACCGAATAGATGCCAATTAGTGCGGATGCACATGCCGCAATGATTGTGATCACCATCAATGGAACATTGGATCTGCGCAGTGTCATGATGAACAATATAACCAAACTTGAAACTAAAAGTCCATAACCAATCATAGCCAACTTGGCTTGTGTAGCAATCGGTCCGATTTTATCAAGCATATTCCTATATATCAAAAATAATAAATAATAAATAATAAATAATAAATAATAAATAATAAATAATAAATAATAATTAACAAGATACCCAAAGAGTTTTAACAGGACCAATCATGTTGGACTCTGTGCAGCACACGCGGTAATGCACATGTCGGCTTAGTTTCACTTTCCACGGGACATTGTACTCAGTAGGGCACTTGAACTTCAATGTAGCCTGGTCATTATTAACCACTGCGATTCCCGAGTTGGCAAATGGTCCATATGCGGCCTTGGGACTAGCGACCACTGCGTTCCCGGCTTCTGCGGCCCAGTACAACACCTTGGATCCATTGGGTGCTTTGACGTCAATTGTAGTAAAAACATCGGCTTCTTGAGGCGTAAATGCATCTTTGAAAAGAGTGGGTGGGATAAATGTGCGACCTAAAAATGGCAAATAGACGTCTCTTTGTACCAAAAGCACCACGGTCGCAATTAATGCAACAAGTGCTAAAAGTTTAACAAGCATACGTTTGCTTTGACCGAAAAGTGTAACCACAGCGCTTGTAAATGCATACACGAGCACCACAACTGTTAGAAATAACTGCATTCTTGAATGTTAGAAACATTTTATATCAGCTTGTCCAGATTCCAATATTTAAGCATTGCTATCAAATGTAAGTTACTATGAGTAAATTATTTGTGTTGATTCCTGGTTTTGGTAGCCCAAATGCAGAACATAAACTGGAAATTTTACGATCAAATTTGACAAAAATAAGATCACACTCTTGGTCAGTATGTCATATTGTTATTTGCGCATATGATCAAACGGTATTTCCCGACCTAGTCGAATATGACCCAAACATAACAATTGTTCGAGAGCCCGGCATTGTAGGCCAATTCATTAAAAAACATGCACCCCCTTCCAAAGTGGGTTCATATGATTACTGTATGCTTCTATTGGATGATGTTGAATTGATCGACAACTGGAGCTGGCAACAAGTACTTTATCTTAAAAATACCTTTCACCTCAACATTGTTTCACCATCCCTTACAGCTACTTCCAAGTATGAGTACAGTTACATGCTAGAAAGTCACAACTCAGCTAAGCTCAAAATTACATCGGCATGTGAAATGTTTTGCTATGTCATGGACACAATGTCATACCACGTCTATTACAATTTTATAACGGATGAAAATCCTTGGCTATGGGGGATTGATTTAGTTGTTCATAAGCATATTGGTTTCACAATTGGATTGTTGAACAAAATAACCATGCATCATCACTATAAAGGCACATGCTACGATAAATTTCCGGATGTCCAACCCTACGAGCGTTTTCTGAACTTCCTGAAGCAATTCAATGAGACCCCTACCACACTTGCCGCACTCCCCGCCGTAAATTATTGGGTAACCGAAGTTGCTCCTGTTATCCATGAGTCGGGGTCTTCAATGTCAAAAGCATGGTGTCTCGCCGACATGCGCAAAGGCGAGCGAGGCTATCTAACTCTTCTCGAAAAAATTATTTACACGGGAGAACGAAAGGAGGGACGCAACGGCCATACAATCTCAACTTTTGGCGAGCATCTGGAATTTAATTTCAATGATGGCTTCCCTCTTTTGACGACAAAACGTGTATTTTGGAAGGGCATTGTCGAGGAGCTACTGTGGTTTCTAAAAGGTAATACGGATGCAAAAGAGTTGCAAGAAAAGGGGGTACATATATGGGATGGTAACAGCTCACGTGAGTTCCTTGATCAAAATGGTCTAACCGATTACGCTGATGGTATTTGTGGTCCAATTTATGGATACCAGTGGCGTTGCTTTAACGGCGAATACCCGTCGCACACAAATGGGATCGATCAATTAAAAGCAGTGATTGAAGAACTTCAAAAAGATTTTTCAAGTCGTAGGGCAATCATGTCGGGATGGAATCCCGTGCAGTTGCATAAGATGTGCCTCCCACCGTGTCATGTGCTTTATCAATTTACGAGAAGCAACGAGGGTCTATGTTGCCACATGTATCAAAGAAGTGCAGATACATTTTTGGGTGTTCCATTTAATATTGCATCGACGGCTCTTTTGACACTTATTATTGCAACTGCACTTCACATCAAACCTCATAAAATACGAATTTCCTTTGGCGATGCACATATATATGAACAACATTTGGATGTTGTCAAGCAGCAACTGCAACGATCACCATATGCTCCCCCGACCGTAGAGATAACAAGTAGTCCCCCGGAAAATGCCACAAGCGACGAAATAATTAAATGGATCGAGTCGCTCACATCAAGCAATATAAGTTTGCTAAATTATGCTTCCCATAGTGGTCTCAAAGCGGATATGATTGCATGATGAAAGAGTTTAAACATTATATTCTTAAAAAATGAAAGCAAACCTTACCGGCAACCAGTAACAATGTACGACGAATATGTATGGATTGTTGTATGCGGAGCCTTCATGTGCTTCACGATGGCATGGGGTATCGGGGCCAACGATGTGGCCAACTCCTTTGGCACCACTGTCGGTGCGAAAACCATCTCCCTAAAACAAGCGTGTTTGATTGCCGCTATCTTTGAGTTCGCCGGCGCGATGACGTTGGGCCGTGTAGTCACAAAAACAATTTCAGGCGAAATTGCCAGCCTTGATGCATTTGCAAAGGACCCCGATATCTTCATGTATGGTATGCTCAGTGCATTGACTGCCTCCACCATTTGGCTTTACTATGCAACCTACATGGAGTGGCCGGTATCAACTACGCACTCCATCATTGGCGGAGTTATCGGCTTTGCGCTTGCGTTCAAGGGCAGCGAGGCCGTTGTATGGAACGAGGAGTCGCTCGAGTTCCCCTTCCGCAAAGGAATCACGGTAATTGTTATTTCATGGTTCACATCGCCAATTTTTGCATGTGTTGGTGCGGCCATTATCTTTTGGCTTTGCCGCACGTTGGTTCTGCGCCGTGAGAACTCCTTCGAGAAATCGTTTTACGTGATGCCTGCAGCCATCTTGACGACGTTGTTCATCAACATTTTCTTCGTGTTGTCAAAGGGTGCTGGCAAGATGTTGCTCGACGACGCAAAGAAGCCGGGCGGCGACCAATCGTGGTGCTCAAACCCTGGTTGCGCCGACGTCAAGGATGCAAGTGGTGCCGTAACAGATAAGAACGCCATCAACACAGACAAGGCGGGTTGGGTGGCTGTTGTCGCTGCAAGTGGTGCTGCCATTGTCGGCTCTAGTATTCTCATCCCACTGCTAAAGCGCCATGCGGTCGGCAAGTTCGAGAACAAAGAGATTGTTACTGTCAATATGAAGGCAACCGATGCGGAGGATGCGGGCACGGTGGGTGCAGAAAACTTCATGTGCAAAATGAAGAGGATGGCACTGTCGGGAATGAACCAAGACATCCACGCCGTCATCCAAACCGACGACGAGGTCTTCTCCTTGCATGAGGCCGTGGAGCAGTTTGACCCCAAGACTGAAATTTCATTTCAGTATCTGCAAGTCTTTTCTGCCATCTGCGTCTCCTTTGCACACGGCGCCAACGATGTTGCCAATGCATGTGGCCCACTTTCCGCAATCTTTGCCGTCTATGAGGTATCTTCGACCTTCAAAAAGAAAATGGTAAAGGAGGCGGAGGTGCCCGTATGGGTTCTGATCATCGGCGCCGTCGGTCTCGTCATTGGCCTTGCCACATACGGCTATAACATCATGCGTGCGCTGGGCGTGCGTATGGCGGCAATGACACCGTCGCGCGGCTACTCAGCCGAACTGGCCACATCATTGGTGATCTCCATCGCATCGGCATACGGCATGCCCATCTCCACGACGCATACCATCACCGGCGCCGTTGTGGGCGTCGGCCTAATGGAGGGTCGCAATGGTGTTAATTGGAAGCACCTAGCCAAGACATTTACATCATGGGTATTTACCCTCATCTTTGTTGGATTTTTCAGTGCCGCATTGTTTTCCCAAGGTGCATATGCGCCGTCGGTGCAAGGCAACCGCGAGGTTCGGGCGTTGGCAAAGACAATTAACGGCCTCAGCTCGTCTAAGTGCATTGAAATCTTTGGCAAGACATCGGGCAAGACCACATGCAATGTCTAAAATTAAAAATAAAATTAAAAATAAAAACCTGACAAAATAGTTTGCATAAAGAGTTTAAACATTATATTCATAAAAAATGAAAGCAAACCTCAAACCCAAAAGAGCACCTTATTGAAGAAGCTACAACACATAAGACAAAAAACACAACAAACAAATCATCAATGTCTCGATCATTCGCATATGATGATGATGTCGATTGGCCATACAATGACGATGAAGTCATTGATGATGATGGTGACGAACTAGAAGACTATATCGACGAAGATCCACAAGATGATAGCCCTGCCTATTATGATGAGGACATCAGAGATGAAAGCATTGTCGCTCTCACATGGGAAACAATGACATTTGGAGATGAAGAATACCTCATCTCGAACGAAGGACACCTTCGCAAAGAACAGCAGTCTATTTTTGATGTATCATATGGCTACCGAGTTGAAGGAACGCCATATAGAGCACACATTGTACGAGCTGCCGATTCAAGAATGTACAACATTTACATTCATGACATTGTGTGGCGGGCATTTAATGGAGATGTACCATATGGCTATGCAGTGCGCCACATTGATCTAACACAAAACGATCAGAATTGCTATTGCAATGATCTCGATAATCTGCATATCGTAAAGCTAATCGGTGAGAACATGTTCTCCTCACAATTTTAACTAAAATTTGATCCTTTTTGTTTATATTGAACTACACAACTCAACATACAACAACTTACTAAAAGTCAAAAATGGAGCTCTACAACTTCATCATGTCCAACGATGTCTGCAATGTCACTGTAAGCTTCAACATGCCGAACCAAACAGTCATCCACACACTTGAAGTGAAGGTCATTCGCCCCGTACAAGAAGCGCCTCGTCGCCAAACACGACGTGGTATCGAGAATGAGCGCGGGTTTCTCAGTTCGTACGGTTATAATAAGACGATGACTATGACGCTCGCCAACCGACACTCTGCCCTTACAGATGCCGCCGCAACGCTTTCAAAGGACTTCGTCATTGACCGTCTTCAATATCTTGAGGAAGTTGCGCGCACAACCAATCCCATTCAAGCGGATCTCTTTAAAACCGATGCAGAGTGGCTTGCAGCAATTATTTAAGGAGTATCCTCCTATATTTAATCATAATCAGACACCATGAATATGTCAAGTATTTCGACTCGTATGTGGTGTGCCAAAAAAAGAAAACGCGAACGTGATCCGGAACCCCAAATGGACGATGACCAAGATGACCATCCGATTCACTTTCCATTTTTGTTTCCGAAAAATGCGATGCAAAATATTTACTCTTCAAACAATCATGTTTTCTTTAATGATGGTATCACATTTGATACAGCATTTGCTTTGAACAAAGAGCTACGCATCGTTGCTCAACGACTGCAGCTGATTAGCCTCATGCATGGGACTGAGCAACAACCAATCTATTTGCATCTTACCACGAATGGCGGCGACATTTATGCAGCCTTTTCGGTCATTGATACGATGAAACAGCTACACATGCCTGTATATACCGTGATTGATGGGTTTGTTGCTTCTGCTGGCACCCTCATTTCAACAGCGGGCGACAAGCGATTTATCTCAAAAAATGCATACATGCTAATCCACGAACTTCGATCTCAATTTTGGGGGAAAATGTCCGAGATTGAAGAAGAGTTCAACAATCTACAAAAAGTAATGACACATATCATCAAACACTATATCGAATACACTCCAATTGCACGCAAGCAACTTGAAAAGATTCTTGTAAAAGACCTTGTATGGAACGCTGACGAGTGCATTGAGAAAGGCATTGTTGATGAAATCATGACTTGATAATTTTACTTGGTACCATCGGACTCGTTGCTTCGCTGCCTGTCCATACCCGACCATGTTTGTACGGGATGACTTCCAGGAAAGTCAGCACTCAACTTGATAATTTTTTCAGGCGTTCTATCATCTATATCGATACAGACTTGTGGTGATATAAACTCCTTGATTGGTTTTATGCTGCATTGAAGAGGCGGCACCGTGTCATCGCGCAACTGTGTGTGAATGTCTCGAAAGACAAAATCATTCAATGACTCATATTTTTTGTTAAACATGCGAACCACCAAAAGTGGTGGATCCAGTTGCGAGTCGGAAATGCGATCGATCTCGTGCTTGACGTGTCGCAAATAGTAGTCAGAATGGGGACGTTGCTCAGGCAACAACGCCAAAGTCATGTTCATATTACGCAAGAGACACTGAAATGCCCTACTTGTTATTTTATGTTCTTGGGACTTTTCCGCCGCCCCGATCTGTCTATTCAAGGATGTCAAGAATGTTGAAAATATTGCGAGCACGCCAATGATGACTTTCCACGGCGTGGTGTCTTCTGCTGAAAATATAGACACACTTAATACCCCACCCACAATCAGATTAGGAATCGTGACTAAGTTGTATATAAATTGATAATAGTACATTGAGCTATCTTGAAGATACAAGCATATGGCAATCTGTTTTTTCCAATCGACTAGAATTCTTTCATGGGAAGCCGTCCATGCTTGATTTGCAGTCAATGCAGCGGGCGCATTATTATCATCAATGGCTTTGAGCGGCGTCATTTGAAACTCCATACCAACTCTCTCCAATCCTCCCTATCCTTATTCAAGACCAAATAATTCAAACCAATTATCATACTTCACATGTTCGTGCAATGCACATTGTAGTCCATATGCCGAGCAATAATTGTTACTTTTTGTAAATTCGTCTAATGTCATATCAATGCTTAGATCGTAATCTATTTTATCACCACCGATCGTCCAAATCTCAACACCCGTGTCATTGTGAGCCACGGGCAGATCAATATAGAACCCAATATCATTTTTAATCATGTCTTTTAGCTCTCCGTATGCGCCATCAAAATTCTCAATGGTTTGAGCTCTTTGAATCCATGATTTCATTTCGAATAGACTTACGGGCCTCTTAACAAGTAAAAACACATGAACAATCAAATCAAGTTTTGACTCTTCTATATAGTTCCATTTCATATACGCAAACAGTGGCGAAAATAGTTGGCGATGTTTAAAAATTTCATTCACAATCTTTTCACGTGAAGCAAACAGGTCTTTATCATCCTTTATTGGTTCTCGAAACTCAATTTTAAAAAATCGGTACTTTACCAAGTCACTTGCCGTCCGCTGCATCTCATTGAGCCTTTCACCAAGTGCGACTATGCCGTCTTCGCATCTTTCAAGCCTTTCATGAAGCATTAAAGCAAATGAATGCAACGGTGAGTCAATAACCATTTCAAATCGATCCATTTACAACTTTAACCCTTTATTTTAAGGCACTTAAGTAGAGGAAATGCCAACACCACAAGCCCTTTTTATTTTTCACCGGGATCTTCGGTTGGAGGACAACACGGCACTTTTGGCAGCGATAAAAAGCGGTTATCAGGTGTTGGCATGTTTCATCTTCACTCCCGAGCAAATTTCACCCATCACAAATCCGTTTTTCTCAAATCCCGCGGTTCAATTTATGTGCGAGTCCCTTGCGGAACTAAACGAACGCTTGGACTCCAAGTTGCTTATAGTACATGATCACACACTATCGGCGATTCAGAAAATATACTCAAAGTCTCCTTTTGAAGCTATTTTTTTTAACAAAGATTATTCAAAGTATGCCGTAGATCGGGATGCAGACATTGAAGCATGGTGCAAAAAAACAAATGTTCAATGCTCAATGTACGAAGATTACGGCCTGTTGCCGCTCCACGATGGCTTGCTCGAGGCGGGTCGTCCCTATAGAGTTTTATCTCAATTTTATAAGAAGTTTCAAAAGTCATATACTGTTCGCAAACCGAACAGAATAAAGAAAGCAGTAACTACTGCAAACTTTTCGACGCCGCCATCTCTCCGCTCTATAACCATTGCGAATTCAGATTTATCGAGATTTTACACACCAAATCCTATGGCAGCGATGTCTGGAGGGCGGTTTCATGCGATGGCTAAAATGAAAAGAATAGGCACACTCAAGAACTATAAAGAAGAGCGTGATTTTCCAGCTCTTCAAAAAACCACGCTCCTATCACCCTACTTGAAATTCGGCTGCGTTTCTATACGGGAAGTCTATTGGGAAATTTACAATAAGCTTGGTGGTGAGCATGCACTCATCAGAGAACTAGTGTTTCGTGATTTCTACATGAAGATCTATGCACTTGATCCCAAACTGCAACGCGGCAAAGCGCTACATGATAAGCTAGATCATACGATAGATTGGTCATACGATAAAAAGATATTCAATGCATGGACAAGCGGACTAACTGGATTTCCTCTTGTGGATGCGGGTATGCGTGAATTAAATCAAACGGGGCATCAACACAACCGCATTCGCATGCTGTGTAGTTCTGTTCTAGCAAAGTACTTCCTCATAGACTGGCGATGGGGGCTCAAGTACTATTATACCCATTTAGTAGATGCCGACATATTCAGTAACACTGCAGGCTGGGGATTCTCCTCGAGCACGGGACCAGATGCAGTTCCCTACTTTCGGCCGCCGTTCAACCCATTCATTCAATCTAAAAAGTTTGATGTGAATGCAGAATACATTAAGAAATGGGTGCCGGAGCTCGCAGACATTCCCCCTTCGGACATTCACAAATGGTTTGACGAAAATACAAGAACGAAGTATTCAAACACCTCATATGTTCCTCCTATCATAGATCACAAGTTTGCATCGTCTAGGGCCATGAAAGTGTTTAAAGAGGCATATGAAAGGTCAAAGAAAGAATGAAACTTTTTGTTCCTCTCATCTGCTACAATCATACGTGTCATACGTCATATATGATGTCCATGATGAAATTCGTACTTTTTTGCCGTGAAAATGGCATCAATTGCACAATCTATCCTATAACTTTCGAGAGTCTTATTTCACGAGCCCGAAATGCCGCCGTCGCTCATTTCATGTCCGATCCCGAGGCAACCCATATTCTTTTCATCGACTCTGACATTGAATTTAACAATTCGGACATTGCAAAGCTTGTGAAAGCGGACAAAGACGTTGTATGTGGATCATACCCACAAAAGTGGCTTGATATGAGCAAGTACTCGCATTCTGCTGAGAATCCTTTGCATCTTTGTGTAAAACATTCAGTACATCTTGACCTTGACACACCAAATCCCGAATCTAGCCCTGACATTCTAAATGCAAAATATTGTACCACAGGATTCCTTTTGATCAAGCGCGGCGTTTTCGAGTCCCTAAGAAATGCATTCCCAGACAAGCATTACATAAATGACATTGATGGGTATTCGGGTGCTTCGCCGGATATGTTTTATGACTTCTTCCCAGTGACTATAGAGCCTTTGACAAAGCGATATGAGAGCGAAGACTACGGATTTAGTAGAATGTGGACATCTATTGGCGGGACGATTCACGTTATTCCTGATATTACCCTAAAGCACTATGGATGGTTTGCATACGAGGGCAACCTAAAGAATTTTATGCATCCTAAGTAGAATGCCGAACTCGAAAAAGCACAAGCTCCATCACTTAGTTGAAGATATTCAACGCGGGCAACGCTTCACGACCCCAAAGTGCCACCATTTTCATCTCGACTACTTGAGAAGCTTGTCCAATGGCGGCCTTGAGTCTCGCGTGCATCGTGAAGTTTCAATGTGCGACGAAAAAAAGAAGGCATACTTTGTCCAAAGAAGCTCAGTCATTGCCCAACGTTTCATTCAAATCTACACAGGTGGCAGCATTGGGAATGGTGAGATCGCTGATCTACTCTCATCTGCATTTAAAGTAACCGTGAGTAAAGCTGCAACAACAACAAGTGAATCAAAAGAATAATGCACTTAGAGTAACGTACATTTAAAAGAATTCATTTTTCTCTACTTATCTTGTAGATGTCAATCCAGATAGGAAATAGTACAAACACTTTGACAAACTTTACGGAGCGCTTGCGGCTACATTCCACGAAAAGTGACCCCATCATTGATTTGGACTCATCAACATCGAACATCATTACTCGTTATGGCGGATACTACATTGGTCAGAGCAACCTACGCAACCAGAATCTATCATTCAACAAAACATTTATGTTGTCCTCGAATAATCAGCCCCTCATCAGTATCAACACTGAAAATGGATCTATTAATTGCAAAAATATTTCATTAACAGGAAATGTCACTCTCGACGATATTGTCACTAATAAAAACGTACATGTGAAAGGATTTCTAGAAAGTCGCTCAGCATTTACATGCAATTTGGAAGTCTATGTAGATGACTCGATTGTTTCGTCAAGCAATGTATTTATCATTTCGTCGTACATTCAAGACGAAAATATTTTTAGCATCAATGCTGGAGGATCAGCATCCCTTTATGGAAACCTAGGAATTGGCACGTATCCTCAATTTGCACTTCACGTTGCATCGGAAGCATTTTTCCAAGAAAGTTTGCATGCTTCAAACCTTGCAACTAACAAAGTTCAGAATATGGGCGGTTGTAATCTTGCCATTCGTTTTGATAACAGCTTGAACCGAATTCTCATTGAAGGTGACACATATGTTACAGGTACATTTGATGCTGATGCTCTTGATTTCAAAAATTTCTTTTCAGAAAATGTGAGTACAAGCCACTACACTCAAAGTAACGTCAAAGGAGAACGCCCTAGTTTTCAAATTTATACATATGCGCCCGATACCGGTTATGATCACAATATTATTGAAATCGATATCAATTATGATGAAGATCCAAGTAGATTGCATAAAGGACTTTATATGAATCCATACGGACATGTTGGTATTGGTACAAACTTACCAACCCATCTCTTACACCTCCAGCATTCTGTGTTCAGCAGCATTCAACAAAACGGCATTGACCCAGGCTTGCTTTTGATTGATGGAAGCGCACCGGGTAGTGTTTTCGCAATTGACTGTAATATCCATATTGGAATCGGGACAAATATGCCCGTAGCGACGCTGCATATTGCATCAACACCATTATCGACAATCCATCATGATTCTATTATCTTAATTGAGACCACCGACATTTCTTCAAATGTTTCGCTTCTCATGTCGGTGTCAAACTTGGAAACCAATCTCTTAATAAGTGCAAGTGGAGTGGTTCATTCAAAATCTCTAAACACACCGCTCGTTCAAACAAATCGTATTACAGAGAGTACAAAAGGAAATGGTATTTCGTACGATAATAGTATCATATATGGTGTTTCAAATTTAACATGCCAAAACTTATATTCAACCGACACAATATTTGCCGACTTTATAGATGTGCAAAACCTAAGAGCAGTGGGATTTTCACTTGAAGGTCTTTCGCTTCAAAATGATGGCAGTTTCAGTTTGATTACTCTTTCTCTTGAGCAGCTTGCGGTACGCGGATCATGTTCATTGTTCTATTCAACGCCTTCTGAGAGCAAGTTCTTGGCAGCTGTGATTGCACAAAAGAACAATAGACTTTCCCAAGGCACACTTCGTATTATCATTGATGATGCACCACAGAAACTGGCTAATTTTGGCTTCGAATATGGCCGCGGGCTTGTTATCGATGGAACATATGATGGAATTGCCGTGGCTGATAAAGGGTCGGCGTCCCTTGCAATCATTAGCCAGGACAATGGCATCTCATTTATTGAATTGATGAGCAAAACAGAGAATGAACTTAATAATGACTCTATTGGCGAGATGGGGTTTTATAACAATGGTAATCCAATATTATTCTTCGGATTTCGTTATCAATCTGAACCAACAAATAAGGCACTCGTGTTGAAACGGCTAGGTGCTCAAACCCAAATATCCATGAACAATGCATGTTTGACCGTAAATGATGTCAATGAGACCGCGGACACCAACAACGCCATGCATGTAAAAGGAACCGCTGTATTTACCTCTGCAAATGATGAGCCAATTATGTATATTGAAGCTGGTATTAACGAAAGTCCCATCAGTCGCATAGGCATACGAACGATACTACCATCCCATACACTTCATGTTATCGGTGGGGTACGCATTTCCAATGAACTCCTATTAGATGAGGGATCATCAGCGCGATTCAATGGAACCATTGATGGTATAACACACTTTACGGCAAATATGAATGTAGATGGAACAATATACAGCAAAGGCCATGTCTCCACAACATCGGACCGTACGCTTAAAACGAATTTCGAGGTCATACAAAATCCGCTTGAGAAGATCCAAAAGATCTCCGGATACACATACGATCGCATTGATCGAAACGGTGAGCGCGAAACAGGACTCGTCGCTCAAGAAGTGCAAAGCATTTTGCCAGAAGTTGTTGTTAAAAATAGCGATGACCTGTTGTCCATCGCTTACGGAAATATGGCTGGTCTTTTTGTTGAGAGTATTAAGGCGCTTACACAAAAGGTAGAGGATTTACAAAAAGAAATAGAAATTCTCAAAAGCCAAAGCCAGCATTAACATTAACATTAATATTAACATAGCTCATAAAAGAGCATGTACGCATTTCGGCAAGCTTTAAGAAATCCATGGATGTCTTCTATGATATGTGTCGTGTCATCGTCATACATATACCACTTTCCATTCCCGTCGTTGCACACTGCAACATAATGTCCTCTATTCAATCCACCAAAATGGAGTCCAACAGCTTTTAGCTCGTATGCTTTTTGTTTTTCATAGCCGATCTCTGTGCCATGACTAAATGTAAATTGGAGTGGAATGTTCAGAGGCGTCTGAATTGAAAATCCATTTCCATCATTTGTGAATCCGAATCGCTTAACATTTATTGCAAGCACCGTCGGAGTTACCCAAAAGCGCATGAGCTTTTCAGCACCAACCTTGTTTGCGCACTTATCACACTTCCACTCATCGATGACCTCCGTTTTAAAGTAGTCATAGAAACAGTCATTTAATGATTGGGCTTCATTTTGCTGACGAATTTGCAATGTTACACTTGTAAATGGCTCTAGGTTATGGCATATATACTTACAAAAAGGACAGAGCAACTGCCCGATCTGCATGCCATGCACAATCGTCGCCCATTCAGCACGCATGTTTCCGATGCTTTTTGCCCAAACTCCATCCGCTTTGCATTGGACTTGGTGAAGGGCTTCGCCTGATATGTGCGTTTGTATGGGTGGAACGTATCCTTTTGGCTCTGTTTTATGTTCATCTGATAAACTATCAATGACGAGTGTCCATATCTCGTTCAAGTCCCATTGTTCTCCAAACACAACCTTCCCATTCAGACTTTTCAAAACAACCTTGACAAAATCACGCGGATTATTTGGACTGCCACCATCACGACTTTCAAACATTGTTTTAAAAAGATTTGTGAGCGCATTTAGCAGACATTGATCGTCTTTTTCTGAGGGAACACATGCGGTTCTTATACTTTTCAAGTGATACATACATTGAATGAGTGCATTCAAACAACATGTATTACCAATATTTATAAGTCCTGAATTCGACATAAGTTGAACTCGCCTATAAACCTTACAACATCAAAGCAAAGGGTCCTTAATTCACTTCTTGTGCTTCAGCCTCAGCTTCAGCTTCAGCTTCAGCTTCAGCCGCAGCCTCTTGAGGTTGTAGAATATACTTGACAATCGTGAGCGCCTTTTTCCCTCCTACAAGAGGAATATCTCGCAGCATAATAAATCGCGCCTTATCATCTACGCATGCTTTCAAAGCACCGATGAGCGCGTCCATTGATGCAAAACGATTAGCAATATGAGAGGCTATCTTTTGGCTAATGGAAGGTATTTGACATAGTTGAAGTATATAACAGGTTTTCATGTCAATGTTTTCTTTTTTGCACGACTTTGCTTTCACGCTCATCACATACGCCACCGCGCTTGCCTCTCCGCCGCCGAACTTTTCGGGGTGTGCTGCCAACTTTTTAGCAATGAGCGCAATCCATTTTGCAGACTCGACCTCATCTTTCGTAAAGACAACGTGAATACCATCACGGAACATAGTATGGATCAACATGCTCGTGATTGTGTTTGAGCTTAATCCATGATAGGTTTGATCCGGCTTGAGCCCCGTCGCATTTGGCATTCCCTCGATGAGATATGTTATCTTTCTAGGCTCCGTATGCGCCAACAACCGCACTTTCTGTTCTTTGTAACGCCCATCTTTTAAAGATGCCGCAAGGTCTGCAAACGACTTGCGCTCAAACACGAGTTTCACGTCGCCATTTTGAACAACGACATCACCGAGCTCCAAGTTCGACCGTCCAATTGGACCTGAACATGAACCAAGTGCTTCTAGAGCGGCTAGTAACTTGGCTTCTCTGAAATCTACAATGATTTCCATGATAATCTATTATTATTTCAATAACTAATCTGTTTAACATAAATAGAGATGGACAAAGTGAAGCCTCGCCATTGGGTACCCACAAGCAAAGTGGGGTTTCCAAACTGGATGTATGATACCTTTAATCCGGAGGAGTACAGCAAGGACGATGACTATAGTTGTGATGCTACCAATAAAAAAATCAAGTTATTTTCCCATCAAAAGATTGTAAGAGACTTCTTGCAAGTCAATAGCCCGTACCGTGGTGTCCTCCTTTATCACGGTCTCGGTGTTGGAAAAACGTGCGCCTCTATTGCGGCCGCCGAGGACTTTATTGATAGTGGGCGTAAAATCATCATTATGTTGCCTGCATCTCTTGAAACGAATTACCGCAAGGATATCATGAACTGCTCGCGCGTTGGGCTCAATCGCAGGAAAACATGGAGCAAAGTGACTCTCGATGTGACCAAAAAGGATGCGGCGCAGTTATTCAAACGCCTAGTCGGATTTTTCCGATATGATGAAGCGCATGTGTCAGAACAGACATCGTCCAATTCCGTCGCAACACTATGGATACCTTTTATTCCAAAGCAACTCTCCATTCCAGAGAGTGCGATCTCCACAACGCCCTTTAAAGAGCTTACCAAAAAGGACCAATCGCAAATCAAAAAAGCCCTCGACAGCATGATTAAAAATCGCTATACATTCATTTCTTATAACGGACTTTCAAAGTCGCTCATAGAGGACATGCCCGCAAAGTTGTTCAATGATGCCTTTGTGGTAATTGACGAGGCCCACAATTTCATAAGCCAAGCGACTCATGCAAACACGTTGAAGTATGTCCTATACAATAAATTGCTTGAAGCCAAAAACTCAAAATTCATACTTCTTACGGGAACTCCCGTTATCAATGACCCATTTGAGCTCGCTTACACGCTCAATCTCATTCGTGGTCCAATCACAAGATACACGTATAAACTCAAAAAGGATGCCGAAGTGCCCACTGTCGTGGATGTACGAACGGCTCTCGCAAACGAGCACACCTCAAGCGTGAAACTCATGAGCAAGCCGTACAACCAATTTGTAGATTACGTCCATGTCCATGAAGACTCCCGCAAAATAGAACTCACATTCACCCCTGAGAACATGGTGTATCTAGATGAGAAACTTCTCATGTTGCAACCGTGGCCATGGGGCGACAAAAAGGCCCTTCGTCAAAAAATACATAGTGTTATCACATCAATCTTCAATACCGAAGAACCTGCGTGGAACTCACACGAATCCGCTTTGCCGATGGATAAAAAGACATTTGATGAGATGTTCATAAACACAAATACGGAGCAGCCTCAAGCAAAGAACCAAGATCTATTTATGCGAAGAATAACAGGGCTCGTCTCTTACTTCAAAACTACGGACATCAATATCTTTCCCGAAAAGCTTGACACAGTCATTCGCGAGCTTCCATTGACGGATTACCAGTTTTCGCAATATGTTGCCTATAGAGAGCGCGAGCGCAAGTTGTCCAAACAGGCCGCCATCAATCCATTAAAAGAAACGAGCAGCGTCTATCGTGCATACACGCGTATGGTGGGCAACTTTGTCTTTCCAAGTACCATCATTCGCAAGTTTCCTCCTGATATCAAAGTCATGAACAAGAAAGAGATCGAAGACATTTATGAAGCAACAAAAATAAAATACGATACCGTTCAAGAGGGTTATTCAAATATTAAAACCAAAATATACGAACGAGAGCTTGGCAACTTACTCACGACTCTTCAAGACCAAGCGACTCATCACTTGACGCCGGAAAAACTTCAAACCATGTTCAGTCCCAAGATGGCCGCACTCCTTCACGATCTCAATAAAAGTCCCGGAAAATCCCTCATCTATTCCCAGTTCAACATGATCGAAGGTATTGGCGTTTTCAAGATTGTTTTGGAAGCCAACGGATGGAAAGAGATCGAACTCGTGAGTGCGGGTAAAAACGATTGGGACATCAAGAATGCGGATGAGGTGCTCAGTCCCGAATTTGCAAACAAGCGCTTCATTGCGTTCAATCCCGACCGTGATGTGACCAATGTCTTGATGAACATCTTGAACGGCAACATGAACGCACTTCCGCCGACCGCAAGAAACACACTGCGCTCGAAAGGGTACGTCGCTCGTGAAGACAACATCAAGGGACACTGGGCCACCGCAATCCTCATTTCGCAATCGGGCGCTGAAGGTATCAATCTAAAGCACATACGCCAAGTGCATATTCTCGAGCCCTTTTGGAATCAAGTGCGCATCGATCAAGTTATTGGTCGTGCAATCCGTACATGCAGTCATTCGGATCTTCCCGTTGATGAACGAAATGTGCAAGTGTTCATATATGTTGCGGCATTTACAAAAGAACAGAAGCAACGAGACATGTCCATTGCAACACTTGATCAAGGCTTAACGTCGGATCAATACATTCTTATGATGTCGTTGCGTAAAAATACAGTTATCAACAGCTTTCTCAGCATGCTCATGCAGTCTTCCATTGATTGCTTGAACAACTCAAAGCGATCCAAGATATTCAAGGAGAACAAGCTTCAATGCTATGCATACCCAACGAACCAATCACCGTCGGACCACGGCTTCTCCCCGAGCATTACATTTGATTACAGTCAAATGGACTCTATGTTTTATAGACTATTGAAGAGCAAGAAAGTACAAGGCCGAGCTGTTTTGGTTCGTGGCAAAAAATACATTACTTTAGATACTGAAGAAAGGGCACTTTATGACTATGATGCCTACATGAACGCAGGTGTATTGGTTCAACGAGCATAGGCGATGCGATGCAAAACGCTAGTCCAATTCATTAATATCATACGATGGCGTAGCTGGTGTGGCTTGCGGCGTAGCAGGCGGCTTTATTTTTTGAAGGATACGATGCAGTATATCAACAATCGACTCCCATTGGTAATTTTGTAGTATATCTTTTCGCGCCGCATTTCCGTGTTTTAACACCAGCTTGGGGTTTTGATAGTACTTCCATATGGCGTCGCCAATATCCTCGTGATCGCAAACTTCGGCAACGCCACCAATGCCGTCTCGTTGCTTATCAATGTGGTATCGCCACTTGGCATCCACCAAAAGAGAATTCACGCCATCTGTGAGAAACTCCTTAAAGCCACCGATGTTGGGAGCTACTTGCGGGCAACCGATGGCCGCATGTTCAAATTGGCACAGACCGAACCCCTCACCCTCGCATGTGTTTAATCCAATATCACATGCATTGTACAATAGATTGATGTCAATATCACTTAATTGCTGCGGATTTTGCACGTTCAATATGAACGGCTTTCCATCTTCAATGCTTATTCCAAGTCTTCTCAGTTCATACTCATACACCTCCATAATGTCCCAAAATCCCGTCATAGAGGTTGCTACAAGCAATCGAACCGGTCGGCTCGTGCTCTTGCTATCCAAATACTTTTTCACAACTTTTGCAAAAGCCATGATCGTAAGGTCCCATCGTTTTCGTGGTTGATTGCGATTCAAATTGAGGATGATGAATGCATCTTGAGGTAAATTATGGTAGATGCGCGCAACTTTACGTGAAACGGGGAAATAAAGTTTGGCATCAAACCCATGTGGAAAGAAGTACATTGGAATAGACTCTTTTAGTCCAAGGGACTTTGCGATGCCAAGCCAATACGGTGTGAATGTTATGACTGCATCGAAATATGTATTCAGCATGTCGATATATTGCTTTTTCTGGTAGGGATAGACTTGATCCATGTAGCTCACAAGCTTGAACTTCGATCGCTCTTCCGGAGAATGTGTCTCAATAATGTTTTGAGTCAAGCTCGCTGTGATCACCATGTCATTGAAAATAATGACAACATCTTGTGGATTGGTTTTCAGAAAGGCACCAATCTCTTTCTCACCGAAACCGTGGCGCTTTGGATCTTCAGAAGCAAGTGCATCATGAATATAGACTGTTTTCGGGATATCATTTCGCATTTGCGAACCCTGAGTCTGTTTGTAGTTTTGAAAACCATATATAGTAAGTGCAATGTCGGATTTTAATCCCAAATATTTTGAAATATAATACATGACACGGCTATAGCCGTTTGATTGACCAATTGGGTGCGTTCCACATATGAGGACGCGCATTTTACCTGCATTCGCACCTGCACTTGCGCTTGCACTAGCGCTTGCGCTCACACTCACAACAAGTGGAACTGCCACGGTAATATCGCTTGCGGTAAGTGCCACGGGCGGAGCATGGGCTGCCGGAGCGTCTTGAGTTTTATCGACCACTACATTCGCAGTGCCACCCATTTTATCATATTGCTTCAACAAATCGAAAGCATTCATGTTACAAAAAAGATGAGGCTCTTGTTTAAACCTTTTAACACGGTTGTCCATAATATACAAGTGCCTTCTTGGCCGCATTGTTCTCCGCTTCCTTTTTCGAAAATCCAGTCGATGTTCCAAGAATCGCATTATTCTTGTCTTTGACACAGTATGTAAATTCCTTTTGGTTGTTTTGCTGACCTACATTCACTTCAAAAAACCGCGGGCTGTCTTGAGATGTGTGCTGCATATATCGCACCAGCATGTCTTTATAATTCGTGCGCGTGTTGATGAGCTCCGCAAAGTCCAGGTGTTTCTCGATAATGGAGGTGATCCATATTTCTGCCATGTGATAGCCAATGCCCGTGAGAAACTCAATACCACTTTTGGCCATGTCTTTTGGAGGTGTGATTGCGTCAGCGTCTGTCTGAAAGTCCATTGTAATGGCTCCAATAAAGGCCTCAAACATGTCCTCCATAATTTTATAGTTTTTACGTCCAGAAATATCCTCAATCTGTTTTGAAATAATGGCGTACGGAGAAAGACCCACCTTGTCAGCAAGGAAGCCGAGCATTTTACCATTCACAATCTTCGTGCGCATCTTGGAAAGAAATCCCTCGGGCTGATCCGGATACCGCTCATATAAGTACCGTGCTATTACCATGCCCAAAATGGCGTCCCCTAGAAACTCCAATCTCTCATAAGACATCTCTTGTAGCGGCAAGCAATTTTCAGGGCACCGCTCATTGCCCGTCTCAAAATCAGCGTTCTTCATGGTGCAATACGAGCGATGCACGAAAGCATTTCTGTAGAGGTTGATATTGTGGAACTTGACACCATCAAGACCATTCTCATCAAAGATCCTCCGAATATTCTTTTCGGTCAAAAGAACATTCAATGGGTTGTAAGGCAGCTCAGTGGTGGGCACCTGCTGCGTCTTATTATGAATATTGTTGATGCGGTTCATTTTCTCAAAAAGAATAAATATGCCAATGCAACTATGAATCTATATTGTAATATTTAGGCCATCATTTTTTTAAGCCTTGGATAAAAGATACAATGGCATCGGACGTACGGGCTCCTTCGTATTCAATTTCTTTTCCGTTCATATGTACGCGAATGGTAGGAAAGCCCGTTACGTTGGCCTTTTCAATCTCTTCGCGATCTTCATCGACTGTGAATTTTTGGGTCGAGATTCCATCGTCTGTCACGCGTGCCACAAGTTTCTCCCACTCGGGTTGGAATTTTTGGCAGTGCGGGCACGAGTTCATAGAGTAAAATATAATCTTACCGGACTCCGATGAAAATAGCTCCTTGAGGGACGGAAATAGATAGCTGAAAAGCGTAGTCTCGCCACCGATTATGTTTGTGAGGTACAAGATAATGGTTAGGCATAGAACAAGTAGTCCAATAAGGGCCACAACTTGAACAATTGAGCGTTTATCGAGACTAACCATGTGCGTTATTTAATATACTCGAACATAATATTTTGTAATTGTGTCCTGTTAGCAAATCATATTCAGCACCCTGTATTTGGAAGGTGTTGGCACACTTCCCTTGACATGCAATGACTTGATGTATTCAAGAACATCGCGCGCGAGATTAATATCAATTTTGTAGAACACAACATAGTCATGTGAAACAGCTACATCATCCATATTACGGTTGTCGCGTACAAATCTATAGCACATGTAGGACATCACCATCACGCGCGTTTTCCGCATTCTAAAGTCACGGAGCTGGCCGTGATAGGTGTGCGTATTTTGACACAAGTCGTGTGTGAGACAGCTCACGCTATGGTCATCTCCTATGAACCCTCTGCGGACAATCGCCGTCTCTTCATCCGAATCCGTTATGATAAGAGTTCGCTCAACATCTATAAAATTATACGTATCCAAAAGGGCCGTAAGTTCCGAGGCTATACTCTCATCATACATAACGGTGTCATATGTGAGTACCATATATTAAAGCTATTTCTATTCAAATAATAAGTCCTTCTTTTATATGGATGACGTGGTGCAATCCCTAATTGCCATACCCATAGAGAAGTTCTATGAGGCAAAGGGGCATTATAATCCATCAAAATATTCACATCTCAAGACGGCGTTTGAGGAGCTTCGCAAAACTCACCCGTGTCTTGGTTCAAATTCTCACCATAAGTTTCCTCCAAGCAAGCAAAATAATAACTATTCTCAAGGCAATCACTCGCGAAAGACGATGGATCGGCCGCGTATTGGTACGCGCGAGCTGTCTCGTGAAGATATGGTACGCAAGGACTTCTTGAGTAACATGAACAAGCTAACAAAATCGAACGTGGAAAACATTACACGTGCTCTGCGTGCCTCATTCTATTTGGACTATTTACACCATTATGTTTCAATCACATGGGATATGATGCACAAACAACACGATTACCAACTTCTCTTTGTCAATATTCTCAATAATATCCGGTCCTTGCTCGTGAATCCATGTGACGCTCAACGCTTTGATGACACGCTTGCACAAAAAGGCCGCGAATACCTCGACGATGGTCTGTGGTTGCCTCCCGTTTCTATTTTATCCGAGTCACAGGACTATGACGAATTTTGTGATTATATGAAATGGAAGAAAAAGTCTCAAGGAATGCTCAAAGCCGTGATTATTTTGATGACTCATAACCTTATAACTCCCAATTTTGAAGAGGTCATCGAAAAGATGAGCGATTCTCTTCAAATACACGGTCAGGATGGAGCAACCGATCCTCGCACATTGGAATGCATTCTCGAGGCCCTCCTCATTTGCGCCAAAAATATTTCGAAAAATCAAAGACACATATCCGATGACTGGATTGTCTTTTGGACTCAGCATAGCGAGGAATGGCCCAAGAATGCCAAATTCAAGATGATGGACATAAAAGAGTGCCTGAAAAACTGATTATCTTCTGTAATTTTTATAAAGATATACTTATACATAATATCACAACAACATCACGGATGGATCGCAAAAGCTATATTATCGAAGCTCTTGACATTCTTCGCAAACGCGAACTGCAAACCAAGAACATTTTCAAGGCACGGGCCTATGCAAAAGTCATTGGAGAGCTGCAAATAACGGATCAGAAAATACAATCGAAATCGGACATTGAGAACATACCTGGGATTGGAGCGAAGATCAAGGAAAAAATTCACGAGATTCTAGATACGGGGAAACTCGAAGTCGCGGAGAACCTGAAGACCGATAAGCAAGTAGGAATTCTCGATGCTCTTCTAAACATGTATGGTGTCGGTCCGGTCAAAGCGCAAACGCTGGTTGAAAAGCACAACATCTCTTCCATTGCCGATTTACGCGTGCAATTCAAGGCCGACCCGGCGTTGCTTAATGCAAAGCAGGCAATCGGTCTCAAGTACTATGATGACCTGTCAAAGCGCATTCCGCGTGCGGAGATGGAAAAGCATAAGAGACGTATTTTGGCAACCATTCACGATGTCAGTGCATCCTTTGAGGCCGAGATCGTGGGAAGCTACCGTCGTGGAGCAAAAGACAGCGGTGACATTGATGTGCTTGTCACTCTCCCGAAAGCCATTTTCGAAGCGGAAGGAAAAGCCTTATTTGAGCAAGTGATTGACCGTTTTAGCAAAGCCAACGATTATGTGATTGAAGTTCTCGCCAAGGGGGACAAAAAGTTCATGGGCATCTGTCAGTCGGCACCCGACGTTCCCGCGCGACGCATTGATGTTCTCATGACGAGCATTGACGAGTACCCTTATTCCATTCTATATTTCACCGGCTCCGATAAGTTTAACATGGCCATGCGAAAGCACGCGGTGGGCCGGGGTTACACGATGAATGAGCACGGTATGAAGAAGGTGCGGGCGACGATTGACCCGCCATTCATGACTTGTGAAAAGGATATTTTCGCTTTCTTGGAATTGGCCTACGTGGATCCCGAAAAGCGCGTGGATGCAAAGAGTATCACACTCGTTGAAAAATAATCTCTAATCTATCAATAGAACAATTTGAATGGATTACGCCTACACTCTCCAAGTGACCCTCAATGTCATTTTCATCGCCCTTTACGGCATGACCTTCTTGTACATCAAGAAGTTAGAAACCATTGGTTGCGATTGCTCCAACCACAAGTACCGCAACTTCATCAAGTACTTCCCGGTGGCGGCCATAGCCTACATTGTGCTATTCAACTTCTTCTCGCCCAAGGCCATCTTCGATATTCTAGGCCAGTCCGGATTGGTGCTCATGGGTCTCATCACCTTCCTATTCGGCCTTGTCAACATCGTCTTCTTCGTCTTTGCCTTCATCTACGCCCGCTACATGATGGTCGAGAAATGCAAGTGCTCCGAGGAGTCTCGCCGTGACGTGCTCTACTGGTGGTCCCTTCTAGAAATCGCCATCATCGTGATCGGCGTCATTCTTCTACTATTGACCACCAACATCCTAAACGCCGTGGCCCTCACCGTTCAAGATGTGGGCGAGAAGACCTCCAAACTCGGCTATGACGCGGTTGTTCGCCCCGTCCAATCCATAAAAAAGATGCCGTCTAGCTTCGCCAAGGTCCTACGCAAGTAGATTTCTGGGGTTCTAGGCTTATAGGTTTAGTGTTCTTTCTTTCGTGTTCGTTGAACGACGACCACCTCCGCGTTTTTTGCTTGAGCTGTTCGATAGAATGCCAGTCATATCTGCAGTATCCTCAATGATGGATGTAATTTCCTCATCGCTAATCGACAGGGTTTCAAAGCGGTTTTGTGCCGTGTTTTGATGAGTCGGCGCAGCAATAATATCTCTATGAATGTCGTTTATAATAGAATCGATGTTGTTGGATGTTGGCGCTTGCGGTCCTCTTTGTTGCTGCTGTTGCGGTTGCTGCGGTTGCTGCATTTGCGGCGGCGGAGGACCAGACTGTTGCCCGTTCATGGCTCCAAACATATTGCCCATCATGCCAAAGATACCTGAATTACCACCGCCAGGGGGCGCTTGGGATTGTGTAAAGGATTGTGCGGCTGTTTGTTGAAACTGCTTGAACAGATCTGGGTTCGAGCGCAGTACAGCTTCAACTGAGGGCAGTGGCGACTGTTTGAACATGCTGTTGGTCAGATGAAACATGAAGGCGCTTCCTGATAGACTCATTAGAAGGCGTAGCTCGGGCGCCATTTTACGGCCTGTATTTTTGTATTTTTCATGCAGCTCCTCAAAGATGTCATCGTAATCCGTAAGGTTCTCATGGACCTGTTCGGACCATCCATTGATTTGAAGGTCAAATGGATCAAAGCGGTTGTTCAAGAACTCTATTCCTGTAACGCACGCCATAAGCATCTTTCTTTGAAAGCGAATGCTCGCATCAACGTCCTTTTCACGGAGAATGCGGTGAAATTCAGAGCGCATTTCCTCCAAATCGGATTGCATGGTGAATTTTCTGGGGAGGCGGTAACCTTTGCTCTCAAGGCGGTCCATTTGGTACAGTAGCTCCTTCTTCTCGTTCATTTCAGACTCGGCGCGGACTCTTTCGGTGGCAATGCGTTGCCCCATGTAATCGTTTTGTTGATGTTGGGGCGGCGCACCATAGCCACGGGCCACGGGAGCATCGCTTTCTTCACTGTCGGTGACTTCAGAGCCCGAGTCACTGCTCGCTTCACTCGAAAGGCTTGCGCTTCCCGACGCCATCGACATCACATCGCCACTTACTTTGCGTTTGTTGATGAGCATGTCAGCGGAACCATAGTCGCCACCACCGCCGCCGCCGCCGCCGCCGCTGACAATTGGAGGACGGCTTTGATTCGGAATGCTAAATGCGGGTCGCGAAAAGTCATTGCGTTTGACCTCAAGAAAGTCATCATCATCGTCTGTGGAAAGGGCAAAACTCGGGCCTTGCATTTTAATCCTTTCAGACACTTGTTTGTACTTCATTTGAACGCATGAATCCTTTTAAATACCTTAAAGATGGCGCTGGTTGCACCTTCTAACATAAAAAGAAAATCGCAGACGACGGGGATTGAACCCGCGCTCCCATAGGGAAATGCCTTAGCAGGGCACCGCCTTAACCACTCGGCCACGTCTGCCTACTTATATTGGAGTATGTATGTCTTAAGTAGGTTGCAAGATCGCGTTAAAAGTACATGCTAAACATATGGATCGTGTTTTAACACAATAGTTGAAGGTATATGAGGTTGCATCGAAAGTTTATATACAATCCTCCGTTTGGTACCTTCCACAATAATATCACCACTTGAATGAATACCCTTTTCAAAATAATCGGAAACAATGCCAATAAATTTAGCAACGCCCTCCATCTCTGATGTCATTCCGAGCCCACTCAATTGCTCAAGAGCATCATCAATCTCAAGATGTTGTTGTTCCGATGTCTTGATTTTTTTACCCTTCTTCATATAAATTTACAAAAGGACATTCTTTAAATAATTGGAAAGGTTTGCGAATTGTAAGTTCGAAACATTAAAAAAAGTTATGTGTGATGCCGGATTCGAACCGACGAACTCTAAGAGGCCGGAACTTAAGTCCGGTGGGTTTTACCAAATTCCCTAATCACACACGTGCGTGGTGCCGGATTCGAACCGACGAACCTTACGGACGGCACCTTGAAAGCCGCGAATTTGACCACTTTTCTAACCACGCTATTTTGTGCTCATGTGTTGTTAGCACAAATATATGTAATATTAATTCCTTAAATATTTTTACTCCACATCAAACACGGAGATCATTCTTCCTCATTTTCCGCCCGGTATCGTAGTTGTGCTTTAGTGAGCGATGGGTCGATAACGCGTAACTCTTCCATACGGATTTTAATGAGTTGTTCATATCGGGATTGGGGGCTCAAGGCTTTCTCTTCGCCAAAATATTGGAAAGTATCTTTTCCAAAAAGGGCCATCAAAAGTGGCAAGTATCGTGTTTTTTGTTCTTCTTCTGTTAATTTTCTTTCGTTAGGAATATTGAGACCAAAGAGCACTTTGCCGGTGTTCAACCAACGCCTTATGAATTCCAATTCTAGACGTGTAAATGAGTAAGTCGGAAACATGCGCTTGAATGAATGGATCTTTGATAGAACCTCTCTTTTACTTTTGCTGTCCGTTTTGCTGAGAATGGTGGGAAACCCAATGGCTTTGATGAGTAGTCCTGCCGGCGAATAGAATGTTCCTTGTGCAAAATACGAGAAATACCGCTCTCTCTCGGGTAATTTGAGTTTAGAGTATTCTTCTGATTTGGAGTAGAACTGTACGCCCTCAATACCCTTTTTAACCTTTTCGGGAAAGGCGCGAATTTGTTCCACAAGTTGGCCGGGGAAGGCTGACATTCTTTTCAAAATGTCGCGCAACATTCTTATGTCACTTGATAAGATACTTGAAATGTTTTGTTCCATAACCGAATGTGCGTACATGCCAATTTGATGGTCTTTTTTCATGGCACCCAAGAATCCAGCGACCGTGTTCTCAAAATTTGTGATCATTGTCATAATTTCAGCTAATTGGATAGTTTGTCCATTCAATTCCTCAACGGCATTTTGAAATTGCTCGCTTGCGCGCTCCGCGTCCAAAACAAGCTTGGACGCACTCGCACTTGCTCGTGCCTCTTCAACGCCCGCCATGTCTTTGGGGGATGCACTTTTGGATTTGGTCTTTGACGGCGACTTTGCCTTTGCTCCTTGACTTTGGTCGCCCAACCGTGCCTTCTTAAAGGTATTGACTAGATCGTCCATACCGTTATCGCCAGAGCTCGGCGACTTCTGAGAGCTACGGTTTCGCTTTATTATTGCGCCTGTCTTTGTTATTGCGTCTGTCGTTGTATCAATATCCATAAGGGGTCCTAATAACAAAGTCGAAAAAATAAAAGATTCAGGGCAAAGATTGCGACACAAACTTGTCGGCATCACTTATTGGCGCATTGGGCAAAATACCAAGCGGATTTGGCGTATTGAGTTTCGAGTACCACACCGAAAGCGGGCCAACAACAAGCCGAAAAAATTGGCGATATACATGGGTCGCCGTAGGGTCGTCGGGGG
>Ga0049084_10000055_pt1 | contig 38787 bp, 43 predicted proteins | sample GreLakmeON33MSRF_FD_66720 | JGI IMG/M metagenome (GOLD analysis project Ga0049084, IMG submission 66720) | Freshwater lentic microbial communities from great Laurentian Lakes, MI, USA - Great Lakes metaG ON33MSRF | ecosystem: Environmental > Aquatic > Freshwater > Lake | place: Great Lakes... | reverse complement strand
TAAAAATAAATTTAATTATAGACATCATCTATTTACTTTAATCTGTTTTTTCCAGTTCTTTTAGGTTAGCAATTTTAATTTGATTTATATCTACTATCTAAAAATAATGAAAATTATTCATATTTACTCTCATTTAGAATAATTTATTATCTTTTTTGAGTTAAAGGGAATTTTTTAATTATTTTATAATCATCTAAAAAGAGTGAAATCAGACAAAATTTGGTAGTTTTTCTGAATTTCGTACTAAAAAAAATATTTAAATACAATTTTTTTATCCTCAAAAGTATAATATGGTAAAATGTCCTTTATGCGGAGAACCCGTAAATAACAACTCTGTGATTCCAAATCACATCCAAAAAATGCACCCACAAAGAATATCCATCTTAAATCTTTAGGATAAATTCTTGTTAGTTATATTTTATTTACTGTTAAGCAATATTCACACCTAAAATTAAGTACAAACCATATGATCAAAATCATTGTCTGATTTAAATAATAAATGGAATAAACAACAAAAACCAGGAATTACTGAAAAAATTAATGATACAATTAATCCTAAAGGTGCATTAAAACCTAAAATTGAAAATGGTATTAAAAAATTACAAACACAAATTACAAAACTTGATTTAATGATTACAAAATTGAATGAAAGAGATAGTAAACTTTTCAAAAGAATAGTTGAGGCAACTCAATTACATGATGCCACAACATGTAGAATTTTATCTAAAGAATTAGCTGAGATAAGAAAAACCACAAAAATTTTAGGTAATGCAAGAATAGCATTAGAACAAATTGAATTAAGATTAACAACATATCATGATCTTGGAGATACCGTAGTAACAATTATGCCTACAATTGGTTTGATGAAAAATCTTAAATCATCTCTTGTAAAATTTATGCCAAATGCTGACCAAGAAATTAATCAAATGGGACAAATGTTGGGTGGATTTATGACTGATAGTTTCTCCAGCGATGCTACATTTGGAATGGATGAAACAACCAATTTAGAATCTGAAAAAATTCTACAGGAAGCAGCAGCTTTATCTGAAAATTCTACTCATGATAGATATTCATCTATAAATAAAAACATTAAAACATCAGCTAAAAATAATTTTTATTAATATCTAAAACTTCTAATTTTAATTTTCTAAAGACTCTCTAGATTCTTTGTTTTTCTTTACTCTGTTACCTTCATTATCAATTATTCTATCAATTCCAGATAATCTATCTCTAAGATTATTGATAATTGTTCCTACCTTATCTGCCTCATTTTCAACTTGTTGTCGTTTATGGGTTAGTTCGTTAATCCCTTTATTTTCTTCTTCAATGTATTGACTTATTTTCTCTAATTTTTCTTTAAGATTTTTAATATCTACTGATTCTTCTTCAATATCCTTTTCTAAAATAGTTCTTTTTTCTTTAAGATTTTTTATCATTAAACCTACATAATCAATTGCTTCTTCCAATTTAGCTCGTTTATCCATTAATTCTACAATTCCAATTTCTCCTATTACATTTGATGAGATATCTTTAGGTTTCAAATTGTTATATTCATCTGTAGTTCTTACTTCTGTCATTTCTCCCCCTTCCTCCTTTCTTAATTTATCAAACATTTTATGTTCTCTTTCCAAAATGGGAATAAAAAGTTATTATGAATCTCAAAGCTGACCTACTGATTGATTTTTTATGTAAAATTTTAGCCTTATGATATATGAAATTTTTACTCAGTAATTTTGTTGAAATTATTAATTTTATACTTGAATCAGCAGTTCCGCTTTGTGTTCCGCTTTAGCGTTTCAAAATGTTCCTCATTAACCAAGTTATTCTATACTAAACCATGTCAAAACAACAATACAGATCTGAAATGGGTATAATGGGTGATATATTGGATGTAACTGCCAACGGTGGTCGTACTGGAGTTATTATTTCTGCAATTTCTCGTAAAGCCAATTTATCTCACTATGCAGTATTAGACAAATGTGAGAAATTAGTAGAAGCGGGATTAGTAGAATCGACTAAAAATGATAGAAATAGAACCTTCCTAATAACTGAAAAGGGACTTCAATTTTTTCAGGAATTCAAGAGATTTCAGGGATTAGTTGAAAGCATGAATTTGAGATATTAGAAATGAGCCCAGAAACGATGCTGATAACCAGTGAAGAGCCTAATCAAGAAAATGGAATACTTTTTGTAAGGATAAATGATATTCTCAAAACAATGGTTAAGAGATATTTGATAGTAACAGGTTTAATTATAATGAGTGTAATTATACCTCTTCAGATCTCATTTAGCTCTTCCAGATCATTAGAACTTATCATATATTCTGATGGCTCTACACATGTTTCAACAAAAATAGACGTAAATTCACTACAACCTGATTTTGAACTTGATTTGTTTGGGAGCTCAATAAATAATTTTGTTGCGATTGGAGATACCGGATTTATGTTATCAGAAAAAATAGTTAAAAATAAAGCAATAATTTACACACTCGGTTCATCCGAGATTACAACTGATTATGACATACAAGATTTAATTTCTAAAGAAGGACGAGTTTGGACATTTACATTTAATTCTCCCATAAATTATACATTACTCTTACCAAAAAATTCTGTAATAGTTGGTATGAATCAATTACCTAATAATATGGAACAAGTTGATGAACAAACAAAATTAGATCTTAATGCTGGATTAACTGAAATAAACTATATCTTTACTACAACAATTAACTCTACACAAAAACCTATAATATCTAATGATTCATTATTTAATTATGTTAATTTAATTATAATACTTGGAATAAGTTCCACTGCTATAGTAGTACTAGTAATAATATTAAAAAGAAAGCAACAAAAACTAACATCTAATACACAAACTCAATTTAATATCGAAAATATAACTGAAAAGCAATCAGTAAATACTGAAATTATTTATGATTTTAAACCTGAAATGCGTGAAGATGATAAAGAAATTATAAAATTCATTTCTAATAATAAGGGTCAAGCGTTTGAAAGTGAATTAAGAAAGAAATTTCTTCTACCAAGAACTACAATGTGGAGAGCTGTAAAAAGATTAGAAAGATTAGGACTTATTGAGATTGTTAAAAAAGATTTACAAAATTTAGTGAAACTAAAAAAAGATATGGTTGAAGAAAAATGAAAAAAATATATTTATTTTTAGTATTAATTTTAATTTCTACTATTGTTTCAGCTGGTAACGCTAATTCTATTCAAGCCCAATCCAATCCATCAATTCTTTTAAAAATTGTAATACATGCACAAAAGCAACTTGAAAGTCAAATAAATCAAGATTCTTCAATTAAAACAAAACAGCTTTTCAAAGATGGAACACAACAAATTATATCTTTAGAAGAATCTCTAAATAATAATGATACTGATTTGGCAAAAAAACAATTTCTATCTATAATGAAAATATTTAAAGAAACATCCAAACAATTAACAAATAGCCAAACTTCAAAAGTAGAAATATCCACCATTATAATCGAAGATCCGTTAAAGGATCTTGATAGATTGCATGATTATGTCGGTGATCTCAAAATAATCAATAAAAAATATAATACAACAATAAATTTTTCTGAAATAGATGATCTTTTTTTGGTGGCAAAAAAACAGATCTATGAAAAACAAGCAGTAGATGCATTACAAACAATAATGAAACTAAAACAACTTACTCTTGAGTTAAATGGTATAATTCGTGAACATGCATCTAAACAACAATATATTCATGCTAAAGAGTATGCTCAAAAATATTTAGGGGAGCTTGATCTACTAATTGAAAATGCTAAAAATCAGAATCTATCTGAAGTTATTATCAAAAAACTAATAATTGTACGAGAAAATCTTTCCACCGCAACAAACGCAGATGAAATAGTAAAACAAATTAAAGAAATTATATCTCTAAAAGAGCAATTTGAATTAACAAAAAATGCTCAAATTGAATCTAAAGTAATTCTGTCTAAAAAAATTAGTTAAATTATTTAATTCTGATAAATTAAGCTAAATTATACAATAGGAAGCAAAAAAACACTTTAAAATATTAAAGATTATCTAGCAATAGGAGAATTTGAAGCTGCACATAATTTAATAAAATTATTAATCACATTGAAGCAAACTGAAGATTAGGTTATATGATAAACTTCATATAGATTTTCAAACAGAATTGAGCATGGCTTCAAAGGCAATTAGCGTTGGTGTGGGAATTCCAATGATTGTAGTTGGTGCTTTGATAGCATGGTTATGTGCTCCGTTACAAAGTGAAATGCAAAATACTATAGAATTTGTAGGTAGTTTGATTGGAATTTTAGGAGTAGTATTCTTTATTTCAGGTTTATTTTATACTAAAGAACCTATAATGCACTGATCGAAACTCACTAAATAAATAATGAAAAATAATACATTAATTGATTGAAAGTAAGATTATTTGAGATATTTACATCCGTTGAAGGGGAAGGAATACTTTATGGCACAAAAACACTTTTTGTTAGATTAGCTGGTTGTCCATTTACCTGTTTTTACTGTGATACAAAAGAATCACTTCCACTTGATTCTGGAAAAGAATACACAATTGATGAAGCATGCAAATTGATAGATTTTAATTTAAAAAATCAAACATACAAAGTAAATTTTACAGGTGGGGATCCGTTAATTCAACCTGATGCAGTAGCTCAACTTGCAAAATATATTCAAACTAAAAAAATCCCAACTTATTTAGAATCATCATGTTTTGATTCTGATAGATTCAATATAGTATTACCATTTTTTGATATTATTAAAATAGAATTTAAAACTAAAGATTCTGAATTTATAGATTTAAACCACTTTGATAGATTAATTGATAATGCATTGAAATGTCTTCAATTATCTATTACATCTAAAAAAACTACTTATATCAAAATAGTTGTTAGCTCTAAAACTAAATTAGATGAATTTAAAAATTTAGTTGATAAAATATTTCTTGTTATTTTTAAGGAAGATATTGATGGATTTATTATACAACCAACATATGGTATTGCAGAACCATCATTAGAATTACTATTAAATTTCTATGATATAGTTTATCCGTATTTTATTGATGTTAAGGTTGTACCTCAACTTCATAAATTTATTGGGGCTCCATAATCATAATACTAGACTAAAAAGTGGATCAGATTAAAATACTGGAAAAAAGTGATATTTTTAAATGGATAAAGAGCGTGTAAAAAAACTAGTTAGAGAATTAATTATAGAAATTGGTGAAGATCCCACCCGTGAAGGTCTTAAAGATACTCCTCAAAGAATTGCAAATATGTATGAAGAAATATTTTGCGGATATGATTCTGATTCTGAGTTATCAGTACAATTTTCTGAAGATTCTGATGTAGTAGTTGCAAGAAATATTCAATTTTATTCAATGTGTGAACATCATATGTTACCATTTTTTGGTAAAATACATATAGCATATTCCCCAAATGGTAGAGTTTTTGGAATATCTAAATTAGTAAGACTAGTAGAAAAACACTCTAAAAGATTACAAATTCAAGAACGCCTTACTAAGAATATAGCTGATGAGCTTTTTGCTCAGGGTGTAAAAGGAGTAGTTGTATTAGCTGATGCTGAACACTTATGTATGAAAATGCGGGGCGTTAGAAATGATGCAACACTTACTTCATCTGCATATAGAGGAATTTATGAAAATAAGGAGGAAAAAGAGAATATTATGACTATGATTAGACCACGTATTTCTAGTACAATAATTTAGATTGGGCTTAAATTAAATAATCAATTTTTTAGACTAAATTATGGTAGTTAATCCTAACATTCACATTCCAAAAGAATCATGGCCTAATTTCATATGGTATGCAATTGAATTTGGAATTGTTATTGCAATTTCAATGTTAGTTTCAAGAGAAATTACTGATTCTATAGAAGGAATAACCCCACAGATACAAAATTATATCTTTATGGGAATTGTTGGTGGTATATTCTTCATATGGTATATTATAATTAGAAATTTTGTTTTTAAAAAAAAAATTCTTGATAACAAATACTAGAATAATTTTAGATATTTTGTTTTATCGTCTATTCCAGCTTTTTTAAATGCTATTTTTCTATTATTGCAAGACTCACATATACCACAATGGTATTTTTTACTTGAATAACAACTCCATGTATTAAAGATAGAATCGCCCAAAGTTTTGAAACCAACTTTAAGTAAATCACTTTTTGAAAGTCCCTCACGATAAGGTGACCATATTCTAATATTTTTTCGTAATTTTGATTTTATTCCATCAATTTCACCTTCATTAAAGGCTGATTCTAATTTTTTTGCAAATATTGGTCTACAATCAGGATAATGATTATCACCAGTATGTGCACCATATGCTACTAATGATGCATGAAGAGTAAAAGCCCATGCTGAAGCAATTGAAAGAAATACAGCATTTCTAATTGGAACAACTATGGAGTAATCAAATTTAGTTGGAATTTTTCTTTTTACACTAGTTAAAACATTGGAATCACCATACAACTCTTTCATGAAACTAATATCTACAATTTTATGCTTTTTTAATCCTAGTTTTTTTGCAAAAGTTTTTGCTGCAAAAAGTTCTCTATTAGCTTTTTGGCCATATGAGAATGAAATTCCATAAATATCATATTTTGATTTTAAATAACTTACTGCACAAATCGAATCTACTCCACCACTAAACAAAATAACAGCTTTTTTCATAAAATCTTTTTCCAGTTTATTTTCTTATTACTGTTGCACCATTACTTGGTTTACAAATTATAGTTTTACATTTAGTATTAGCTGATGCAAATCCTTTCGACATTGCTGAACTTATCTTCATTAAATCTGCTGAACTATTTGAAAATGCAATTATGGAAGGTCCTGCACCACTAATTGTTACACCTAATGCACCTGCTCTAAGAGCATTTTCTTTAACCTTAGCAAATCCTGGTATCATATGTTGTCGTGCAGGTTCTACAATAACATCTTTGATGGAATCTCCTAACAAGTTAAGATCTTTTTTCATAAATCCTGCAACAATTCCAGCAGCATTAGATAAATTTGTAACACTGTCAATAAAGCGAATTTTTTTCGGTATTACAGCTCTTGATACTTTAGTTTTCTTTTTTGGAACTTGAATTTCTGGTACTGCGATACACATTCTTAAATTGAGAGGGGGTTGAATTTTTATTATATTAAGAGGATTTGTTCTTACTATTACAAATCCTCCTAATACTGATGCAGCCACATTATCATAATGAATCGTACCTGCACTTGCTTTTTCTCCAGATCCAGCCAATTCTACAAGTGTATTTCTATCTAATCTCAATCCAAACATTTTATCAAATGCAATCACAGTAGCTGCTGCTGAAGCTGCACTACTTCCCATTCCAAAACCTGATGGAATACCTTTTTTAATTTTAATTTCTACCCCATCTTTTATTTTAAATTTTTTTAACATATTTTTAACAACTAAACCAGCTGTATTATCATCTGGATTTGTTGGAATATCATCATTAGTAATTATGCTTATTCCATTTTTCTTTTTTGTTAATGTAATTTCATCGAAAAAAGCATCAATTGCCAATCCAAATACATCAAATCCTGGTCCTAAGTTTGCAGTAGAGGCTGGCGCTTTTACAGTAATTTTTGATAACAACTAATCTTCAATCTCCTCACCCAAATTAAGAATTCTGCTTAGTGATGCCTCTAAATTTACCAGTCCTTCTCCAGTAACATTAGAAACTGGAATTAATCCTTGAGCAAAGCCAGATAAATTTAATCCTCGTAAAATATTTGTAGTTAAACTATACGTTTCACCATCTGCCTCTTTTGCAATTGCATCTTCTAATGATTTTAGATTGGCTGACCATTCTAAAATATTTTTTAATTTAGAACCTATTAGATCTGTTTTTGTGATTATATTTATTGTTGATAAATTTAAATGTAATTTTATTGATGTTGCAAGAAGTGCAATTGAAACAAAATTTACAGGGGTTGTAATTAATGCACCATCAAAAAGAAATATGCTTGCTTTTTCTTCAGATGAAATATTTTCTACAAAAAAACGACCACTAGAACGATATGCAAATAATTCAATTTGACCAGGTGTGTCTACAATTAGATAATCTGGATTTACTTTATTCACGTGTTCTCGAATCTCCTCAATTTTAGATGCGATCAAATCATTTGCCATTACTACGGCTCCATTGGGACCTAAATCATATCTTTCCATAATATCTACAATATCGACATAATCTCTAACATCAATATCACAAATATATGGTAAATCTCTAACACCTGGATCTAAATTTAATACAGCTGCAAATGCACTATTTTTTGTATAATATTCATGTAGTTTAGATGTTAAGAGAGATTTTCCTGCTCCTGCGGTTCCAGTTATAAAAATTGTTTTCAATTCTGACTAAATTTTCTTTCTAGGCTTATATTTTAAACACTATCTAAATTAGTTTCTAGATTTTCTTGAAATTTGTGCCTAAATTTAGGCATACTAAATTCTTTTTTTTAAATTTAGTCAACTTTCATATTTGAATCTATAAAAAAATTATCAATGAATTGGAGAATTATTGCTATTCCGGCAACATTGCTTCCTATTTTTATTATAGCAATTCAATTTAATATAAAATTTGAAGATGTGTTGGCTATTGGAATTATTCCATTTTTAATGGCAATAATTGTAATGACAATTAAATTAATTCTTCAAGGAATAAAATTTGCGTACATTACACAGAAATATCTCGGAAAATTTGATTCTTTTTGGAAGCTCGTAGGTGTTAGAATTGGAAGCGAATTTATCAAATTTACCACTCCAATGTTTATAGGTGCAGAATTTGTGGTAATTTACTATTTACGTAAAAAAGGGGTTGCGACTTCAAAATCTACGTGGATTGCAATAATGGATATAGTCACAGAAGTTTTTGCTGGAGGGGTATTATCAATTATGGCTGGAATTTTTGCATTGATAAACGGAGCATATGTTGTAGGTATTATGATTTTAACAATTAGTATTATTGTAACTTCATTATGGATGATTTTATTCTTTTTATCTTCTAAGAGAAATTTTCAAGTCCCAACAATTATTGTTCATTTAATTAAACGATTTGGTAAAGAAAAAGGAGAAAAATACATAGAGCAAACAAATTCTTGGATGGAAGAAGTTTGTATAATGAGCAGAAATAACATCAGGACAGCAGAATCCAAAAAAATCTTTACAGTTTCTTTTATTTTCTCGATTATATCTTGGTCACTTTATGGAATTTCCTTTATGATAATTTCAATGGGAACAGAACACCTGATTAATCTTTTTGATTCAATTATGGCTGTAATGGGGGCAAATGCAATTGCAAATTTACCAATTACACTAGGTGGTTCTGGATTAGCAGAGTTTGGTATTATTTCATATCTGAATAATTTGGATCCATTTAATCTTACAATTTCTCAAAATACCGTTGGATGGGATGCTGTAATTGGTTGGCGAATTGCTACATACTATGTTCCTATTATGATAACTTGGCTTTTATTGGTAAAACTAGCCTTAAGTAAAATACCGAAAAATGAAAAATTATAGAAACTGCTTTATCGTTTAAGGAATTTTTTGATTTATGGATTTTAAAGATAAAATTGTACTAATTACAGGTGCTTCATCTGGAATAGGAAAAGAAACTGCGTTTCAATTTGCTGAAAAAGGTGCTAAGGTGATTCTAATTGCACGTAGAAAACAAAAATTAGAAGAAATAGAAATCGAATTAAAAAAATTCAATATTTCAACTCTAATTTGTGAATGTGATGTTTCTAATAAATTAGAGGTAAAAAAAATGTCGGAATATGTTTTAGAAAAATATGGTTCTATTGATATTTTAATAAATAATGCTGGATTTGCAATTTATGGAAATGTCTCTGATTTGACAACTGAAGAAATTGAATTACAAATGGCAACAAATTATTTTGGTATGATTTACTGTATCAAAAATTTTCTTCCAATTATGATTAAAAATAAATCTGGCCATATTGTTAATGTGGCTTCAGTTGCAGCAAGTTTTGGTTTACCTGGAATTGCTTCATATTGTGCATCAAAATTTGCAATGTTGGGTTTTTCAGAAGGTCTAAAACATGAACTTACAGGAACAGGCGTTGGAATAACGGTTGTAAGTCCAATTATGGTTAGAACTAACTTTTTTGATCACCCATCATTTAAAAAAATGCCAAAAAATTCTGCAATATCTCTTAATGATAAAACAGTTGCAAAAGGAATCTTACGTGCAGCAAATTCTTCACGATTAGAAATTATTATTCCTTCAATAGCACGTATAGCTGTTTGGATAAAAAATACATTCCCCTATTTAATTAATCCTATTATTGCTAGAGTTTTTAAAAAGTAATTCTATTTTAAAATTAATATTACTCTTCTAAATTATTATCAACAGAATTATTTGTTCCTACTTCAAGTAACTCCATTTTTTTCAGTTCAAATTTATAAATAGTATTCATTTCAATCTCTTTTTCTTTTTGAAGATATTCCACCACCTTTTTAGTTAATGGTGCTCTATGTTGATCAAAAGTAAATTCATACACCACTCCTTTTTCTAAATCCGAGCTTTTAATTTTTTTTGGTAAATCCAGCGTAACTATATGTCTACCATCTTCTACTGAGTCATACATTTGAGTATCAATTTTATTATCAGAATCGTAAATTTCGAGAATATACCCAGTCCTCTTTAATTCTTCAGGTTTCTCAAATTTTGCATTTTGAATTTCATCAGATACCCAATTTGGAATGTCTTCTTCTTTAGCTGATTCTTTTCCTTTCTTATCCGGTTTATCACCGACTATTTTTTTTACCATACAATGACACTTTCAATCCAATTCTTTATCTTTTTTACTTTTTTGCCACCATTCTAAATAATCATCTTGCTTATCTTCACGTGTTTTTTCTTTTTGATTTAATCTATATTTGATGTCAGATACTTGTTCTCTTGTAGCATAAAGACCACATCTTTTACAAATGAAATGTTTTGTGGCAGAATCCATTTTCATAGGAATTTCCACTTGATCAAATAACTTGAATAGATCATCTCTGCCTCTACTCTCTTCTGCAGTTTCTGCCTCGTATTTTGTTTTAATTTTTGTTCTTTCTCTTGCTGTACATTCTGGACAATTAGGCACTAATCAAATGACTTAATTTTTTCCATAAAAGCGTTCCCACCTTATTTTTTGATCTATTTAAAATCTGACACGCGGATTTTATCGTCATCCCTTGCGGTCCGTTCGCGCATCGAACATCCCGCGTGCCAGATAATTAAAAATGTAAAAATAAAGTATTATTTCTTTTGTTCTAGAATACTTGCTGCTATTTTTGCGGTATTATCTGCTCCATTAGGTACAAAATTTTTGGAAAAATCATCTAAATTCTCTTGGAATTTATTGTAATTATCTTTAATTTTTGTAATTGAGTCAATTACTTGTCTAGTTTTAACTGCTAATATTCCAAGGTTTTTGTCTTGAGCCCATTTTATATTATTTGTATGTTCATCATAAATAGGAATTCCAATTATTGGTTTAGCTTTCCCTCCAAGAATTTCACCCATTACAGTATGAGAACCATTTACTACAGCATATTTACACAAATTCAAAACAGTTTCTTTTTCTTGTTCTGATAAAAAACCAATATCAATTTGAATCCAATCTATTTTTTTTTCCAAAGCATCAGATATGCTATATTTTTTTCCATCTTTTCCCAAAACAGAATCAATTGTTTGATTATTTTTTGCATGAGAAATAATTCTTCTTTCATTTCTCATTTCAATTTGATGAAATACTTGTTCATATCTTTCTCCAGTTCCATTATTAGTGGATTTATTTCCAGTCCTCATCCAATATCCAAACTCTGAATTTTCTATAAGTTTTTCAAGATCAGAAATAGGTTTTTTTTCTAAATTTTTGTTAGCAGTAAAATGTCCAACAAAAACAACTTTTTTTAAAACTTCTTTTGTAAAATTTAAATTATATTCACACATTGTATATGGTGCCGGTGAATCTGCTACAAGTATTTTAGTAGCCTTAGCAATTTGTTTTGAAACAAAAATTATTGCTGGATAAAAATATGATTTACTTGTATATAATTTTGGACGAAATTGATTTGTTATAAATAAACTTGGAATTTGATGATTTTTTGCTATAATATTTGAACCCATATCACCATCATTAATTACTAGATCAAATTTAATCTCATTATACAATTTACTTTCTTGTCTTAAGTAACTTGTAATTTGTTTTACAAGTGGAGGATTATTTGAAACTGGTAAAAATAAATTTAAAAGTGATAAAGGAACACTAGGACCAAATTTTCCATCAATCGGTGTTGGCATTAATATTTCATGGATTTGATCCTTTTGATTAGGAAATCTCTCTAATAATTTTTGATAAACATGATCTTTGCTTGAAAAATGAACTTCAATTTTTTTTTTAATATGATCTTCTAATACTGTATTTAGCCTCATCATTCGAGTATAATGACCACTTCCCCACGGATAGATGAATTCACCGATTTTTAACACAATGTGTAATTCATAATGCCTTTTAAATTCGCAATGATTTATTCTAAAGAATCAAGAATATCATGCACATTATTTGGCCCTATTTTCACAGTGATACTTTTTTTTGATTTTATGGCACAGTTTACATGATTAATTGAAAAATTATGTATTTGGTCTGATTTAATTAAAAATAATTTTTCTAATTTAGAAATTCGTTTTTCTATTCCAATTTCTTTGGCCTCTTCAAAAAGATTAGTATCAACACCACTTAATGGAATTATTGGTAATCTATTTTTTTGAAATACTCGTTTTAGTGAGTAATCAATAAAATTCATTGAAAATATTAGCGGAGATAAAGCAAGTGTTACATGATTTATGCTGTTTAATTTTGCTTCATGAAGCATAATTTCTAATACTGAATTTACAAAAATTAAATAATTTTTAATTCCAATATGGTTTATCTTAAGATTATAGAATTCTAATATAATTTCCTGTTTTACTAATCTTGGAATAATCTGATTAATCATTTTAACTAAATATATTAATTCTGATTTTTGTCTATAACAAATTATTATTTTTGAATTAAAACCCTGTTTTATTGTTTCAAAACAAGCGATCGCTGAAATTTCATCATAAACACTGCATATGGCATTATTATTTTGTGATTCATATGGTATACCACCTTGTCCTTTATCTAAAAATATACAAACATACCCAAATTTTTTTGTTAGATACGTATACAGTAATTTATCAAAATTCTCTTCAGTTCCAGGACGTGCACCCATATTGGCTTTTTTTTCAATTATGCTTGACGTGGCTGCAATTTCAATATCTTTTGTAAAAAATCCTTTTGATGTCCCTTCAACTTTAATGAGAAATTTTTCTCCTTTTAAAAGTAAATTTCCACTAACAGTAGTAATTTCTGATACAATTTTATGAAAATCATTTTTTACTTGCCTAGCAATAGCTATTTTTTCAATTCCAAAAAGTAAATTAATTGCAGAAGATGAAAATACCGGATCGTTTGCAACTACTAAAATTACATCACCATCTTGTTTTACTGATTGATATTTATGATTTTGAATTTTTAGAATTTTTTTAATATTTATAATTAATTGTGGAATTTTATTTTTAGAAAAAACATTTGGAAAAACTACTACATATGAAATATCTTCCATCTTTTATTTTTATAATACATGCCTGTTTATAATTTAGGATAAATTATCGGGTAATCAATATAAAAGAAAACAATATTACTTTCTTTATGAAAAAATTTACTCAGGAACAGGTTGATGAACTTAATTCAAAAATAAAGACAACTAATGATGCACTTTTGTGGGTTTCTGATAATCTTCATCCACGAGTTGCCAAAGCATCTAGCTTTGGTGCTGAGGATGCAGTAATTATGGATATTATGATTAAAATTAATCCAAAATTTAGATTTTTCACATTAGATACAGGTAGATTACCACAAGAAACGTATGACATTATGGATATTGTAAAAAAAAAATATAATGTTGTAATTGAAGTCTTATTTCCTGACACTAAAGAAGTTGAAGATATGGTTAGAGAAAAAGGAATCAATCTTTTCTATGATAGTGTAGAAAATAGAAAATTGTGTTGTGAAATTCGTAAAGTACATCCAATTAATAGAATATTGTCATCACTTGATGGCTGGATTACTGGATTAAGACGTGAGCAAACTATAATAAGAAATGATACTAATATTTTTGAAATAGATCATATGCATAATGATATTTTAAAAATAAATCCAATAATCAATTGGACTTGGGATCAAATTCAAAATTATATTAAAACAAATAATTTACCTTACAATACTCTTCTTGACAAGGGTTATCCAAGTATTGGGTGTGAGCCATGTACTAGAGCAATCAAACCTGGAGAAGATTTGAGAGCAGGACGCTGGTGGTGGGAACAGGGCGGAGATAAAGAATGCGGCCTTCATATAGATCATAAATAGGGAATTAGTAATGTATGACAAATCTATAAAAGCACATGGAGGTAAACTGATAAATAGAATTACTAAAGCAGATTCATCCGGATTATACTCAATAATAATCTCAGATGATCTTGCAAATGATGTTGAAAATATTGCAGATGGAGTTTTTAGTCCTCTTGAAGGATTTTTGGGTAAAAAAGATTTTGAAAATGTAATATCAAAAGGTAGACTATCAAATGGTTTGGCTTGGACAATTCCTATAGTTCTTGATGTTGATAAATCCACGGCTGTAAAAATAAAGAAAGCTAGTAAAATAACACTTGAAAATTCTCAAGGAGTGCAAATAGCAATTTTACATGTTAAAGAAATATTTAGATTTGATAAAGAAAAAACCGCAAAAGAGGTGTACGGAACAATTGATTCTTCACATCCTGGGGTTGCAAAGACAATGTCTATGCAGGAATATCTAGTTGGAGGTAAAATTGATTATATTCAAAGACCTGAAGAATCTGAAATTCGAAAATATAGATTAACTCCTTTGCAAACCCGAGAGATATTTGCTAAAGCAGGATGGAAGACAATTGTGGCTTTTCAAACAAGAAATCCACCACATGTAGCACATGAAATGCTTCAAAAAGCATCTATCACGACAAGAGACGGGGTATTTGTCAATCCCGTAATAGGTAAAAAAAAGTCTGGTGATTTTGTAGATGAAGTAATTATAAAGTGCTATGAAACTATGATTGAGCATTATTATCCGGAAAATAGATGCAAGCTTGGAACATTGCATACAGAAATGAAGTATGCTGGACCAAAAGAAGCAATTCATCATGCAATAATGAGACAAAACTATGGTTGCTCACATATTATTATTGGACGAGATCATGCTGGAGTTGGAACATTTTATGATCCATTTGCAGCACAAAAAATATTTGATAATTATCCTGAATTAGAAATATCCCCAATATTTTTTCCAGCATTTTTCTATTGTAGAAAATGTTTAACTTATACAAATCCAAAGGCATGTCCACACAATGATGATGCAAAAGAACAGATTAGTGGAACCAAACTTAGACAAATGATTGATAATGGTGAATCACCATCTGAATTTATTTTAAGACCTGAAGTCTCCAAGGTAATTCTAGATTACCCACATCCATTTGTTGATTAAGTATTTATTCATTAAAACTAGATTTAAACCATGAAGTATATTTTCATATTAATTTTATTATGTGGATTTACCACATTTCCTGTTTTTGCAGAACAATCAAAAAATCCAACATTAATTATAGATACAATTGATATTTCTTCATTTCAATTTAATAAAATTCTTCGAGATACAGAAATAATTCAAATGCAAAGATCTCATGGAATAAGCTGGCAGGTTACAATTGATAATAATCTCATTTATTCAAATCCTGAAGGTAATGCGATTTTGAGAATCTATGATAAAGATAATCCTGATAAATTAGTTGAAATCGGTATGGGTTCTCAACCTAATAATAAATTTTGGATTGCAGTAAAGACTCCAAAAGAAGGATATGTTGTTGTACATAGTAATTTGGAACGAGGTTGGGTTCCTACATCTAAAATAATTATATCTTATACTGAAAGAGCAGGAATGACAGTTAACAATGGTGCTAGAATTGTAGTATCTAATCTTGATATTGGTACGTTTGTAATTAATTCATATTCTGTTTATGGATTGGAAGGCTCTACTGATCCACCGTCAGTGAATTCTGGAAGTATGATTGTGGAATTTCTCTCAGGTGATCCAGCTAAAAACCCATTAGCATTATTTCCATTTTATGTTGCTGCAGGAATTGGAATATTGGTTAGTGCTCTACTCATAACTAAGAAGCGTTCTGCATCTTAAAATATTTACAATCTTTTTTGATTTTACAAACACCACACATTGGAGTTATTGGTTTACAAATATTTTGACCGTACATTACAAAAGTGTCATTAACCTGTACCCAATATTTTTTTGGTGTTATTTTCATTAATTCATGTTCTGTTTCTTCAGGGGTTTTTGTATTTACTAATCCTAATCTATTTGAAATTCTGTGAACATGAATATCTACTGGAATAGCTGGTTTATCAAATGCATAAACTAGTACACAGTTTGCTGTTTTTCTACCAACCCCTGGTAATTCTATTAATTTCTCTAAACTATCTGGAACAATACCATTGTATTTCGAATTAATAATTTTAGCAACCTCTATTATTCTTTTAGATTTTACATGATAGAAACCAATTGATTTGATAATTTTTTCTACATCTTTTATTTTGGCATTTGCAAGTTCTTTTGCATTTTTATATTTTGAAAATAATATTTTTACTACTTTTGTAGTAGTTTCATCTTTTGTTCGAGCAGAAAGTATTGTTCCAATAAGTATGCTAAAAGATCCAGTCTCTGCTTCATGCAATTCTCTTAATGCAGTCATTCTTGGTGGTTTTACCAAAATCATCGTATTCACCATTCCACGAAGAATTTTTTGCATATCTGTATAGAATTATACGTACAAGTATTATATCTGTAATAGTTAAAGCAGTATTATTGGAACTTACAAAAGAAGAAGAATCTGCATTAAAAGGTGAACAAGGAGAAATCATGCAAATGGCATATAGAATTTTAGTTGCCACCGGAGAGGCAACCGATGCAGATAAATTAATTCCAATAGAATGGGCACATCTTTCTGGTGTAAATTATAATACAATTGGAGATTCTGGAGAGGAATTTTTATCCGGTATTAGTAAAACCGCAAGAGTCAAAGTTAAAACAACTCTTAATCCCATGGGATTTGATATTGATAATGTATCAAATTATGGTTTAGACGATAATTTTATTTCAAAACAACTCTCAATTAGAAAATCATATGAAGCAATGGGTGTAATTCCATCTTTTTCTTGCATACCCTACGAAATTTTTGATATCCCTAAAGAGGGAACCCACGTATCTTTTGCAGAAAGTAATGCGGCAATTCATGCAAATTCATTTAATAATCTAAAAACGAATAAAGAAAGTGCATTTAGTGCGCTTGCAAGTGCAATTACTGGAAAAAGTCCGTATTCTTTACTACGAAAAGAAGATTCTCCAAATATAACAATTAGAATGAAGGTGGACAATCCAAATGAAATGACATATGGAATGCTTGGATTTTTTGCTGGTAAAGTTGGTAATGATTCTGTAAATATTTCTGGTATAGAAGAAATGGATAGACGCAGCTGTAAAGCCATGTGTGGTGGAATGGGTACTTCAGGCACTTGTGCCAAATTTCTTTTTGGTGATGGAGAATCTAATTGTGAAAAGGTAGATTTTGATAAAAAAGAAATGAATAATATTTACGATGAATTAAACACAGCAGAAAAAGGTGATTTAATCACACTTGGAAGTCCTCAATTGGGTTTAGAAGAAATTTCCGATCTCACTAGTAAATTAAAAGGTCGTTCCTTTAAAAAAAGATGTATGATATTTTGTCCTAGAATAGTAAAAGACCAAGCAATAAAAATTGGATATACAAATGAATTACAACGAGCTGGCTGTGAGATTTTAGCTGATTGTTGCACATGTCTTACTCCATTAATTAATAAAAATAATGTTGATTCAGTTACAACAAACAGCATCAAAGGTGCTTATTATTTAAAAAACTCTAACGGTGTTGACGTTAATTTAAAATCTATCTCACAAATAATTAAAGATGAAACAAGATGAAAAAAATATTAGTTAAAGGAAAAACACAAGGAATAATTCTTAAATCACTAAATCCAATTAATTTTTTAGGTACAGTTGATAAACAAACTGGAGTTATTAGTGACAAAAATCATGATCTCTTTGATAAATCAATTAAAAATTGTATTTTAGTATTTCCAAACGGTGTTGGAAGTAGCGTAGGTGCATATACAATTTATTCTATTAAATTTAATAATGTAGCACCACTTGCAATGATTTGTCAAAAAGCAGATCTTACTGTTGCAACAGGTTGTGCTTTAGCTAATATTCCACTAATTATAGTAAATGAGAATGAATTTTCATCATTTCATACTGGACAAAAAATTTTACTAGATACTGAGTCATTAAATCCAATAACCAATATCTAACTTTTTATGTTCATATTTTATTATTGTTTTTGTAAATTAATTTAAAATATTACATTTTTTTCAAGCATTTCCTAAACCTACTTCTGTAATCTGACTTTGTCCTGCTGGAAGAGCACGAACAAAATCATCAATATTTATTTTCTTTGTAATAATTTCTTCTAATTTTAAAAATTCCAATCTAATTTTCTTTGCAATATCTACCATATCCGATCCGTGTGGCTCTATTATTGCATAACAAATAGAATTTTTTTTAATTGGATCTGGAGGACCACATGTTACAACATAATCATCTCCTTGAGGAATTATTCCTATAGCTAATTTGAGAGTGGCAATTTTAACAAAATTTCGCTGTCCTTCTATACTAAATGATCCTTTTGGTAGAAATTGACCAGTAGGAGCCGATTTTTTTACTTGATCTGGATTTACCCAAAATGCACTTACACCATACATGCCTTCTCTCCATGCCCTGCTAAAACATACAGTTGCATGAGCAATTTCATTCAAACTAATTGTTGATGGATTTTCTACATCTTTTAGAATAAAAAAAGGTGATCCAAAAATATCACCATGAAATATTTTGTCGTTTTTTCCTAAATGTTTGCGCACCACAGCTGAATTTGATGGAGCATCTCTGCCACCTATTGCAAGAACCCCATCTGATGTAAAAAACCACCTATATCTTTCATACCAATTCTTTTTCCTAATTTCAGTAACTGAAACTATGTCTTTTTCTATTTCAGCCTTATTTTGTAATTTTACTAATTTTTTCTGTGTATTTATTTTAATTTGTTCAATTGATTTAATTGCACCAGATTTTCTTTTTGCCTCATTAAATAATATTGAAGCAATTGATTGTAATGAAGATTGAGAATTTATCTTTATTTTTTCATCATCAACTACAATGAGTACAATTCCTTTTTCTTTTATTATTTTTGAATTATTAATAGCTAAAATTTCCTCAACTCTTTGATCTAGAATGGATGTTATGCCTTTTAAGATCATTTCAAAAATTGAATTTGCAACATTACTTATATGACTTGATTTTTCTTTAACTACATCTATTGCTTTTTCTTGTTCTGATAATTGATTTTCAAGTTCCTTTATTTTTTTATCCGATCCACCAGTTTGAATTGACTTGCCAATTTCAACAAGATTTTCTGTAAAAACAACATCTAAACCCTCAATGAAACTATTAACAGGCGTACATTTATCGTCTAACTCTCCTAATCTAATTGGAATAATTTCTATTTTTTCATTTCTTATAATTACCGGTTCATGTTTACCTGTAACAACATTTGTTACAATTTTTTTTGTTGTTTCATAAAGTGTTTTTATATTTTCTAATGTTAATTCACTTCCTATGCATTTTGAATCAATTTTAGAAATTTCAAAAATTCCCTCAACATATTTTTTTGGTAATCCCAACGTTCGTCCAAGCCATTTTCCTGCAGACAAATCCGATGTTTTTAGTTCTTCAAAATTAGATTCATTCACTTTAATTACATCCAAACCATTCATAGGAGGTGGAGTATATTCTAGACCTACACCAAGCTTTCTATGTCTTACATCAATAGAGTGCTGCAATGCCAGTATTTTCATTTCATTATTACAAAGTAAAATATTTCCTTCTGCAAAAAATTCTCCAACTATGACAAATTCTTTATCAAATCCGGCAAAAGTAAAGTATGCAATTCTTTCTGATGCAATCTGTTCCACTTTTTTTAGTTTTAATCGTAACAAATCACTTCTTAATCTTTTCAATAATCTATTTGGCTCCATTTGTTCAATTTTTACAGATGTTAGCCAAACACCCGATGTTGATATCATCATATAGATATCTGATTTTTCAGTGTGATGAAGTTTGAATAATATACTGTCTTTTGTAACACCGTAGATATTACTTACATAGTAATCCTGCGTTGCATCAGAAATTTGATTTACTAAATAAGACAGTTCAATTCCTGCAAGAGTCACAATAACTCATTCCTTATCCGAAATTATACTCTTACTCTATTTCACGGTCATTTTTTTACCAAAGATTTTAAACAAGGCTAAATTGAGTCATTTTAGAAATTTACTTGGCAAAATTTAAAAAAAAGAAATCTGAACCAACACCTGATAGTAAAGAATCAATTAATGAAATTAATAATGAAATTCCAAAAATAGAAGCAGGTTCCACTGGTTCTGAATCTTCAGAACCAATAGTAAATCATGAAGAAAAAAGTGAAAAAGACAAGAAATTAGATAAATTATTTTGGTTAAGGATTATTTTTGCAACAATTGCAGGTACTTTGGCAACTTTTCTATTTGAAGATATACAAGGAGAAGACAGAAGATGGGCATCAATCATATTCATGATCATTATTTTTATTGTAACTATATTTATTGCAAAATCAATGAAAATACAATTACCAGCATCTGACAGGAAAAAAATTGTTACACAGGCTATAGGAAGTTATATTTTCATATACTTGTTTGTCTGGATTCTAACATATACTATAGTGCATGCAAGTACTGTTACCACGGGCATTCCTTCTCCACTTTCATAACAATTTTTGATTTTTTATGTGGAATTATAAAACACCTGGAATACCAGATGATACTTTTGAGCGTTTAGAGAATGTACCAATTACAAAAGAAGAAGTGCGTGTTATACAAATAAGTAAAGCAAGGTTGTGTCCTGGGTACACTGTATATGATATTGGATGTGGAAGTGGTTCCATATCAGTAGAAGCTGCAATTCAAATTGAATCAGGTAAAGTAATTGCAATTGATTATGATATAAATGCAATAGAATTAACCAAAAAAAATATTCAAAAATTTGGATTAACAAACATTTCTGTAATTTTAGGTAATGCAAAAGAAGAGATCTTAAAACTAGATGAAGCAAATACCATATTCATTGGTGGTACTGGAGGTGATACCGCAGAAATTGTAAAACTTTGTGAGAATAAACTAAAATCTGGAGGTAGAATCGTTATTGGAATAATCTTAATTGAAACATTATATTCGGTATTACAGACTCTTGAGAATTTACAATTTAATTCATTAGATATTACTCAAGTAACTATTTCTAAGAGTAGAAAGACCTCAAAAGGCACTATGATGCTTGCTAGAAATCCAGTCACAATAATTTCTGCCACAAAAATCTAATCTAGATTTTTAATTGGGACTAAAACTCTGTTTTTTATGCCTGAATTAATTGGAATAGGGGTCGGTCCGGGCGATCCAGAATTACTTACATTAAAAGCTGCCAAGGCAATTCAAAATGCTGATACCATAATGTGTCCTGCCTCAGGGGAAGATAGGGCAAGTATTGCATTTTCTATTATATCTTCATTAATAGATAAATCTAAAAATCAAGAGATTATAAAACTAATTTTTCCAATGACTAAAGATAAAGATATTCTTGAAGCAACATGGAAAAAAAATGCCAAAATAATGGCTGAAAAAGTTTTAACCGGAAAAAATGTTGTGTATTTGACAATAGGTGATCCATATTTGTACAGTACTTGGATTTACATGCATAAAGATATTCAACTAAACCATCCCGAAATTAAAATCAGTGTAATTCCAGGAATTGTCTCAATGTTTACATTTGCAGCTAAAGTCGGTATAAGTATTGCAGAAGGTTCAGAAAAAGTTGCTATAATTCCATCATGTTATGATTTAAGTACAGTAAAGGAAATTGCAAAAAATTCTGAAACAATGGTTTTTTTAAAAGATGGTAGATACTTCGATAAAGTAATTGATTTACTCAAGGAATCCGGATTTCCAGATAATTCTATCTTTGCAATTGGACAAGATCTTGGAACTGAAAATGAAATTATTAGAAAATTAACACTAGGAGAAGTAACTGATGGAACTTTAACTACAAAATATTTTTCAATATTGGTGGTAAAACGTGTCTAAAGTTTATTTTGTCGGATGTGGCCCAGGTGATCCAGAACTAATTACAATTAAAGCTAAAAAATTAATTCAAAAAGCAGACATTGTAGTTTATTCAGGATCTTTAATTCCACCGCCAATTTTAAAATTATGTAAAAAAGGAGAATTACACGATGCTTCAGGTTTAGTTAGAGAAGAAATTTTTAATTTGTTGTACAAAAATGCAAAAAATGATAAATTAGTTGTTCGACTGCATGATGGAGATCCATCAATATATGGAGCAATAAAAGAACAAATAGATAATTTAGAAAAAAAAGGAATTGAATCAATTGTAATTCCTGGCATTACTGCATTTTTAGCCTCAGCTGCTGCCATAGGTATGCAGCTTACTCTTCCAGGTGTCACTCAAACCATTATTGTGACTAGAGCTGAATCTAGGACCAAAGTACCAAAACGAGAAAAAATTTCTGAACTCGCAAAACATAAAGCAACTTTAATTTTTTATCTTAGTATCCATTTACTTTCAACTATTGTAAAAGAATCTATTGCAGGTGGATACAAAAAATCTACACCTGTTGCGGTAGTGTATAGAGCAAGTTGGGATGATCAAAAAATTATAAAAGGTACTTTAGATGATATTACAAAAAAAATTAAAGATGAAAAAATAACACGAACTGCAATTGTAATTATTAGTGACGTTATTGATCCAAAAACTTACGAGTATTCAAAATTATATGATAAAAAATTTAGTCATGGATATAGAAAATCTAAAATTAAATAGTAAAAAACTTCACTTTATGTTTTATTCCAAGTAGACGTAGATTTTTTTCAAATAATTTTATATTCCCTGATGTATATATTTTTATTTTATTTTTAGTCGATTTATTTTTTTTTATATTTTTCAGAATTTTTTGTACTACACTATCTGATGGATCAATAAATTTTATATGTGGAAATTCTGAACTTAATAATGATTTTAAAAATGGTAAATGTGTACTTGATAATGTTGCAACATCTATTTTATTTTTAAAAGTGTTTAAAAGAATTTTTTTGATAATATTTTTACAGTATTTTGTATTTTTTATAAATTTATTTGATTCAACTAAATCTACAAGTAGTGATGAATCTACTTTGTATATTTTTTTCTCATTTGAAAAATTAAATTGTTTAATATAATTTGATAAATTTTCACTTTTAATTACTACTTTTGTTGCAAGTATTGCAATATTTTTTGTCTTTGATAGAATCATTGCTTCCTCTATCGGAGGAAATACCCCAATTACTTTTTTATTTGTAATTTTTACTATTAAACTTGGAGTATTTGATGCCATTATGATCAAATCCGGACTGAAATTATCTTCTAATTTTTGTATTGTATGTTTTATGATTAGTTCCAATTGTTTTTTTGATTTCCCCCCATATGGAAAATTCTTTTGATCTGCAAAATAGATAATTTCAGATTTACAATTTTTTTGTATGGCATTTATTATTGATAATGAGCCTAGACCTGAATCAAAAACAGCTATTTTTACCACGATTTGTTGAATTTATCTCTAGAATTAGTTTGTTAGCTAAATTTACTCTAATGTTTATCTAAATTTACTCTCTCCATTAAGAGCTAATTTCTAAATGACTCGACATGCCAAACTTCGATAAGACTTGGGCTCGTCAAGAGTCTCCAGGTGTAACCGACAAACTCCGTGAAACAATCAAACCACAAGGTGCATTAAAACCACGAATCCAAACTGCAGTAAACAAACTACAAGTCCAAATATCTAAAATGGACTCTATGCTTGGTAAATTGCATGAAAGAGACGCGCAGCTCTTCCAAAGAGTCGTGACTGCAATGCAGCAACATGACACAAGTACAAGCAGAGTTTTGTCAAACGAATTAGCTGAAATTCGTAAAGTTACAAAGATGCTCGGCAATGCAAGAATGTCATTGGAACAAGTCCAATTAAGACTGACAACTATTCATGATCTAGGCGATGCTATGGTAGCAATCGGCCCAGCGATGTCAACAATGAAGGGATTGAAGTCATCACTAGGAAGATTTATGCCAGAAGCAGACTCAGAATTGAATTCCATGACACAGACACTCAATGGTTTAATGATGGACTCCTTAGCCGGAGACTCATTTAGCATGGAGACTGGTGCTTCAAGTGAAGAAACAGAAAGAATCTTACAAGAAGCATCTGCAGTAGCAGAGCAACAGATTGGAGAAAAATTCCCATCTGTACCAACACCAACTGGACTATCGTCACAATCCTCTTCTTCTACATATTAGAATTAAGGAAAGACGACTGTCACTTTTTATTTTATTTATTAAAAATCTCTATTTACAAATTTTTTGTAAAAGTAAACACCAATTACTATTAAATTGTATTTTAGAAAAATTATGGATAACCTGTAAATTGAGAAAGAATTAAATCAACTTCTGAAATCTTGATTCTTTTTTGTTCCATTGAGTCTCTACTACGTAATGTTACAGTTTGATCCTCTAAAGTTTGATAATCAACAGTAATCGCAAACGGTGCACCTATTTCATCCAATCTTCTATATCTCCTTCCAATTGCACCGGAATGATCTAAAAATACATCATACTTTCTTTTAATTTGAAGATATATTTCATCAGTTTTTTCTTTCAAGCCATCTTTTTTTATAAGTGAAAGTACCCCAATATGTATAGGAGCCAAATATGGTTTTAGAGATAACACTGTTCTTTCATTTTCTTTATCCTCATAAAGCGAATGTTCCAGGATTGTGTAAAGACTACGATCAATTCCCATTGAAATCTCAAAAACATGTGGCAATACTTTCTCATCATTATCCATAACTTCAAATTTTTCTTTACTTTTCTTTGCATGACTAGATAAATCATAATCTGATCTGTAATTACATGCAACTAATTCAAGCCAACCTATTGTAGTTTCTACTTCAAAATCAAATGCAACTTCTGCATAGAATGCCTTTTCTTTATCATCCAATTTTCTGAATCTACTTTTTGTTATATCAATTCCTGTTTTCTCATAAAATTCAATTAAAATTGCTAAATAATATGCTACAAACTTATTTGGAATTATTTTTGAATTAACTGCTTCCTGACATGTCATAATTTCTAATTTAGAATCCACTTGAATTCTAATTATTGTATCTGCAATTTCTAAAAATTTTTCTACATCATCTAATTTTTTCGGATTACAAAACACTTCAATTTCAGCCTGATAAAATTCACGAAGACGCAACAAACTTTGTCTTGGCGAAATTTCATTTCTAAAACTTTTACCTACTTGAGCAATTCCCAAAGGTAACTTTCCTCTCATAGTTTTAAACAATCTTGGAAAATCAACAAAAATGGATTGACATGTTTCGGGTCTAAGATATGCAATTTCTTCCTCAGGACCAATTCCAACTTTAAACATCATATTAAATTTTTTTGTATTTTCAAAATCTCCTTTGCATTTTGGACATTTTATTTTATTTTGTAAAATTGCTTTATCGAACTCTTCTAAATTTGCATTTTCAGGAATGTTAATTTTTGAAATATCATAAATTGTTTTGTCTGCTCTAAAAGTAGATTTACATTTTGTACATTTAATTATTGGATCTGCAAAATTTCCCAAATGTCCAGATGCCTCAAATACAGATTTTGACATTATCTGTGAACCATCAATTTCCATCATACCATCTCTTCTAATTAGTTCTCTACGCCATAACTCTAGAAATTTATTTTTTAAACTTACACCACAAGGACCATATTCCCAGAAACCTGCTTGTGCATCTGCATAAACCTCACAACTAGGAAAATAAAATCCACGTTCAAGTGCTAACTTCATTACGTCTTCATAATTCATTGTATCATTTCACCAATAATTCAGTAAATTTTTAGACTAACTCTTTAACTTTTCTTATATTCTCAAAATCATTTCTAACATCATCAATAGGAGTTTCTAATATTATTGGAATTTTTTTATTATTGACAATTTTTATTACTTGTGATAATCCTTTTTCTCCAATATTTCCTAATCCAATATGATAATGTCTATCCAGATTACATCCTATCTCTCCCTTTGCATCATTAAGGTGTAATATTTTTAAATTATCATATCCTACAAACTTATCAAAGTTTGCAAAAGTATCATTCACTGATTTTTCTGTTCTTAAATCATAACCAGAAACAAATGCATGACACGTATCCAGACAAATACCAAATTTTTTTGTAGGTTTCAATTGATTGAAAATTTTTCCCAACTGTTCAAAGTTTGAACCTACTGAATTTTTTTGACCAGCTGTATTTTCAAGCAAAATCATTACATCATTTTTTGTTTGCCCTGCTCTAGTTAATCCTTTGACAAGCTGTTTGATTCCAGCATCTTCCCCTGTTCCCAAATGACTGCCAAGATGTGTAACCAAATATGGAATACCTAATTTTACACATCTATCAACTTCATCTATCAACGTATTGACTGATTTTTCAAAACCATCTTCTTTTGGACTGGATAAATTTGGTAAATAAGGCATATGTGCACATGTTGCAAATCTATCTATTTTGCTTGTTTTTAATTTTTCTTTAAAATTAGTAATATCATTTTCTGAAAGATCTTTTGCATTCCAGCCTCTAGGATTTCGTGTAAATATCTGAAATGATGAGCATTCTCTTTCAACCGCATTATCTACTGCCTTGTCAATTGAACCCGAGATTGAAACATGGCAACCGATCTGCATATGTTATAATATTAACTAAACATAATTTAAATGAGCTATATTAAAAAAACTAAAACCATATTTTTATGTAATTATCTATAATCATTATTATGCTTGCACTTGGACAGGATGAAATTGCAAAATACCCTTTTTTGGCAGATGCCGGTCAATATCTAAAAGATAAAGGATTCACACTTGAGCAATTTGGAACTGATCCAGATTTAAAATCATTAATTGAAAAAGCATTTAATCGAATTGAAGTAGCTGCAGATGGAAAAATATATCAATCTGAATTAATTGGTGATCAAGCATCAAATCAGGCTGCACTTCCACGAGAAGTGTTTTCTTTTCTTTTAGCAATCGTACTACTAAAATTAAGTGGAATGACTACACTAATCAAAAGATTCGCACTTGCAGAAGCTAGACGTGCAGAAAAATACTTGGAAAGGGATTTGGCAAATATTTCAGATGAATCAAAGAATCAATTAGCAATAAGAATAATTGATGATCTATTTTCAGTTCAAGTAAAAAAGCAAAATGATTTTTTCGTGATACCTGTTTCTGATTATCTTAAACATTCAATACATTTTCATGAGAGAGAATGGAAATTAATAAACAGACATTTAGAAAATGGCCAAGTTTTTCTTACTCCACATGAAACAGTTAGATTAATTCGTAAAGAACTTGGAACATATATCAGTTCAAAAATTATTAATGCTAAAACACCACCTATGATTTCAGGCTTTGAAGATTCAATAAATAAATTAATTTCAATGTCTAAAAAGTTTGTAACTTACACGGTATCTACAGGAGAATATCCACCATGCATAAAACACGCCATTGAAATTCTTGAGAAGGGTGAAAATCTTCCACACTCTGGAAGATTTATGCTTGCAACGTTTCTTTTAGGAAAAAATCAATCAGTTGAAGAAATTGCACCACTATTCAAAAATGCACCAGATTATAATGAACGAGTAACTTTATATCAATTAAAACACTTGGCAGGAGCTTCAGGTAGTGGTACACACTACTCATGTCCTTCTTGTGAAAAACTAAAAACTCAAAATTTATGTTTTATAATACCCGAATGTAATAATATAATTAATCCTAATCAATTTGGAACTAAGAAAATCTAATGCAAGAAAATGATGTAGCGTTTTTGGAAGATACTTTTAAAAAATACTATTTTGATCATTTTGATCTTATACGTGTACCAAATAGAACTTCTGAGAGAGAATTTGGTTTTCAAAAATTCAATTCTGGCATGACACGACATATCTCAATAAAAGACGATAAAGAATTACGTCTTTTATTAATTAAAAATATTCCTTCAGATGTGTACTGTTCTAATGCATGTTACTCTTTCCCAAATTTATCTATGAATGAAAAGGATTGGAAAGAAGCAGATCTTATTTTTGATATTGATGCAAAAGATCTTAATTTAGAATGTAGAAAAAATCATACAATTTCTAAATGTACTGAATGTGATGAAATATCTTTAAACAATAGTAACTGTAGTAAATGCAACTCTACAAAATTAGAAAAAAAATCACTTACATGTAAAAATTGTATAAATGCTTGTAAGAATCAAGTATCAAAACTATCACAGATTTTAATTGAAGATTTAGGCATTAAGCAAAATGATATCCATGTTTATTTTTCTGGTAACGAAGGATTCCACATTCATGTTTATAATTCACAATATCAACAAATTGGATCAAGAGAACGTTCAGAATTAACTGATTATATCATGCTAAATGGATCAATTCCAGAAACTTTTGGTATGAAAAAAATTAAACCAAATCGTTCATCATTTCCAGATTTTGAAGAAAAGGGGTGGCGAGGAAGATTTTCAAAAGAAATTTATGGCTCAAAATCAAAAAGATCAAAAATTATATCTGAATTAATTGAAAATGGTTATTCTTCTTTTCAAAAAACTCTCGATGAAATTGCAAATACAATTGGGATTAAAATTGATCCGAATGTAACTATGGATATTCATAGAATATTTAGACTTCCAGGTTCAGTAAATAGTAAAAGTGGCATGACAAAAATTCACTGTGATAATCTTTCAGATTTTGATCCATATACTGAAGCCTCATTTTTAAATGATAATTTAGTTGAAGTAATTGCTAACTGTCCTATAGAATTTAGTCTAAAAAATAGAAAATTTGGACCTTTTTTTAATGAAAAAGTATCAATTCCAACATATGCTGCGGTATACATGATTTGCAAAAAATTGGCTAATATTTGCTAAATTTTTTATCATTTGATCATCATCGATATAAAAATTAAAGCAAAAATTTTTTTAAATTAGCTAATTTCTGAATTTTTACTGGTAAGACATTAATTTACCGAGTCACAACAAGTATTGATTTTGTATAGCGCCTCTACTGATAAGCAAGCTCCCCCTCCAGATGCAGGAAAACTCGTTAGATTAATCATAGTTGCCATAATTGCAGTTGCAATATTGGCAGTTGCTGGAAATCAGGGTGTAATTCTATCTATGAATTTTGCAGAATTTGGCGACCAATTTACAAAACCTCTCTATTATTCTCTAGTTTCAACTATCATTCTTTCAGCAATTGCCTTGGTACGAGTGAACATCTTTGGAAGATCATCTATTTTTTGGTACGCAATTTATACTGCTATTAGTTTTATTGGAAAAAATACACAACAACCAATTTCAAATCAAATTCAAAACTTTAAGGATTACAAACTAAGTCCAATACAATTTACCATTTGGCAAATTACAAAGATTTTGCTCTTTGGAGCATTTTTTGTGAATATTATGTTTGGATTTGCAGCAGTATCTTTTATTAATGGAAATAACATGGGTATAGAAAATTTATCAAATCTATTTTCTTTACCATTTGTAACTCCAAATACTGATCCTAATTATGCCGTTGAACAAGTTGTTCCAATGATTCCAAGCTTAGTAATTCTTTTACCTCCAATTCTCGCAGCAATTACAATCCGTTTAGTTTTGTATGTTGGTATTCACAAAATACTTAATGTAATTACTTTGTATCTTAAAGATTCAAAAAGTGGAAAACCACGATATCTAAATTATGTTTCAACTATAGAAACCATAATTGGTGTAGGTATACTATGGATAGGTTTTAATCTATTTTTTACTGATGAAATTAATTATAATACACGGTATATTGTAGGTGGAACACTATTAATCGGATTTATTCTTTTATCTTTTTCAATTGTAGATAGAATAAGAGCACGTGTTCTTACTCATATGTTAAAAAGAGACGTATACATTAGAATTTTAATTGTTTTAGTAATTGCAATTATGGTTGGTGGATTAGTAACTGTCAATAATAGTATTGCAGATACAAAAAAAATTGAATATTTGGGACCTTATACTGCTCAACAAATTGGTGTCAATCGTTACATAGGTCAACTTGACGATATTAAAGAAAACACACATGATGTACAATTACAATCTATATCTCCAAATAATATTAAAAATTATGTAAGTAAGAACGCTGATGTACTTGATACAGTTAGAATTTGGGATTGGGAAGCAGCGTTTGCTAAATTAAAACCTGAAATTGGATTAATACCAAATGTAGATTTTGAGGATAATGATATTCTTCGTTTTAATAATACATTATACTGGACTGCCTCAATGAAGCCTGTCCTACCCTCTTCTGTAAGTCTTGAAAATAGATGGTATAATGAACATCTTGTGTATACTCATGTTCCAGATGGATTCCTCACACTTGAGGCGACAAATGGTCAAATTGTAGATAGTGGTAAATTCTTTAAACAAAGAGAAATTTATTATGGTGAAGGAGGACTCTTCGAGCAAACTTGGTCAGCATATCCAAATTCTAGAGGTTCTACCACTGCAGAGTTAGGAGGTGTATTTTATAATGGAAAGGGAGGATTAGATGTTTCTCCGCCACTTAGCTGGAGTTTTGAACCTAACTTTTTACTTTCATTTCCTACAGAATCAGTTCACGTAATGAGATACAAAGATGTTCAAGATAGAATGAAAACTTTGTATCCTTATTTCCTATACGATGTATTTGGTAAAGAATTAGATTCTATTCCAGTAACTGATGGAGAACATTCCTATTGGTTAATGCCACTAATAATTGGATTTGACACTCATGATGTACCATGGTCTTCTGGAAATCCATATCTCCGATTAGTAGGATTTGCTCTCATAGATAGTTACAATGGTGATATTCAATTATTAAAAACAGGCAATGATTTCTTTACTGAAATGTTTACTAGTGAATATTCTGATCAATTCAAACCAATACCCTCTTGGCTTGAAAAACAAATTCGATACCCGGTAGAATTATTTAATTGGAAAGCTCAAATGTATAATATTTATCATGTAAATGATGTTGAAACATTTATCCAAGCAAATGAATTTTATGAAATTCCTCAAGGGTTAGAAACTTATTATGTAGAAGCTAAACCACCAGGGTTTGAAAAGACTGAATTCATCGGTTTGCTTTCATTAGAATTACGAGGTTCACAAGGAAGAAATCTTGCAGGATACATGATAGTTGAAAATGATCTTAAACACTTGGGAGATATACAATTTTATGAAGTTCCATTAAATTCTACTACCAAATTGATTGGTCCTACCGCAGTCAAAGAAGCGTTGGATAAGGATCCAGCATTTGCTGAATTGAAAACACTTTTGAGAAATCCTAGAATTGGAGATAACATTCTATATAGAGTTGGTGAGCATGATGTCTACTTTATTCCCGTATACACTGCTGGAGCTGGTGGAGTAGTTGCACAACTTGGTACTATTGCAGCAGTAGGTGCAGCATTTACTGGAGAGTATTATGTTGGCTTGGGAGATACACAACAAGAGGCATTTGAAGCATACTTGAAAAAGGTATCTGGCGTATCTGCTTCTTCAACTTCAATTGATTCCAATTATGTTGAATTAGGAAGATCAGACAGAATCAATATTGTTAAATCCTTATTCAAAGAAAATGGAATTGAGATTTCTGAACCAACATCAATACAAATTCCATTATCATTTAATGAGGGAGAGATTGCATTTTTTACTGAAAGTGATCGTGCATCTACAAATGATTTCTTGACTAATTTTATAGATACTTTTGTAAAACCAAGAAGTGATAGAGTGTTCGTATGGGAAGAAGACACTAATCTCAATATTGGAACAATCATAGTAAAAGACAGTATCCCTGAAATACATTATATTTCAATTTCAGTCGGTAAATAACCATTAAACAAAAAAATCATAAGAAATTATAGATTTGTAATTAAAACATATAAAATTGTATTATGATAATTAACCATTAATATTTTAGAACATTAAATTAGGAGAATTCATTTTAGTTCACTACTTGCTTCTGGTTATTGATAATGGTTCAATTTATACAAAAAATTTAATTGATTTTTTAAATTGTAAAAAAATACAATTTAAAAAGCAAATACCACACAAACTAGATCTAAAATCACTAGATAATTATGATTCCTTTATTTTATCTGGGCGAAGAAAAAATGAAAAAAAAATTAACGAAATAAATTCTAAAATAATTAATTATTCCATTATAAATGATAAAAAATTATTAGGAATTTGTTATGGTGCAGAAATACTAGCTTTAACTTTGGGGGGAACAATCAGAAAACTTGCATTTGTTCAAAAAGGCAACGAAAAAATAAATATTCAAAAAGAAAACCTTCTTTGTAATAATGATTTAGATGTATATGAAAGTCATGGATTTGAAATTTCTAAATTACCTGATATTTTAATTGTAATTGGTATATCTAAAAATTGTAAAGTTCAAATTATTCAATACAACAAAAAACTAATTTTTGGCACTCAATTTCACCCTGAAATGACTGAGAATGGTCAAAGTCTCATTGAAAAATTTTGCGCTCTTTGATTAATTTTAATTACTCTCAAATTTATCATTTTTATGGATTCTTTGGAACACCAACTTTTACTTCCTATAGTAGAAGATGAAAATATTTGTTTACCACTTCCAATTAACGTAGTTTCAAAATATTGGAATATTGAACTTTCAATCAAAGAAGCTTTAGAAATAGCAAAACAATATGGCGATTTTAATGGGAGTATTTTAATTGAAGGAATAGAATTTGCAGAAAGACACGGATTAGAATGTAAAATTATCAATTCTTCTTTATCTCAATTAAAAAAAATTATTGATTTAGGAATTCCACCAATAGTAATTCTTCCAGGAATTCCTGAAATCACTCAACATGCTTCAGTAATATCTGGATATGATGAAAACGAAAAAACTATTTTTCATTATATTCAAAAAGGAAATCGTAAAGGTGAATTACAAGAAGGAGTTATTCCTAACGAGATTTTTGATAAAGAATGGTCTGAAGAAGCAAGATTATTGATAATTTTAGCTCCTGCAGATATTTTATCATCAATAAAATTAGAAAGTGATTCAAGTGAAAAATCAAATAGATTATGCTTTATTTCTGAAAGATTAATCATACAAAAAAATATATCAGATGCTTTGATAACTCTAAAAAAAGCTATCATGTTAGATGAAAATAATCAGATAGCATTTTATTTATTAGCAAGTTTACTAAACGAACAAAATTCTAATGAATGTGTTCAACACTATGAAAAATGTATAAAAATCAATAATAGATTTTATCTTGCATATAATGGACTTGGTAATTATTATCTTAAATCTAATCAATTTGATAAAGCTGAATTAGCTTATAGTACAGCTATTCAAATAAATCCAAAAAGATCTGCAAAAATTTATAAAAATCGTGCTTACCTAAAAGAGAAACAAAAAAATAATTCTGAAGCAATAAATGATCTTAAAAATTATCTAATGCTTTTTCCAAAAGCTAAAGATAGAGGAATCATTGAACAGGCAATTAGAGAATTATAATACATGCGAAGTGCGGGATTTGAACCCGCGACCTTCAGCTTGGGAAGCTGACATCTTACCGAGCTAGACTAACTTCGCTTAAATAGAATTTAATAATTATGATTAAATATCTTGATTGAAAAAGAATATCATGGATGCACGCTGTCCCGAATGTGAAAAAATAGCAATTTTAAATGATGAAATGACTAAAGTGACTTGCCCTCATTGTAATTTTGAAGCTGATTATGATGCCTATCTTGAAATTATGAAAGATCAAGCAATAAACATGTCATATAATTATATTCCAAAAAGATCTGGCATTTAATTACCAAAAATTTCCTTTATCTGAACAATCTAAATGTGCTCCGCAGTTAGGACAAAACATATGACATGCTTGTAAATCTACCATCTTACTATTACATTTTGGACATAGAATTTCATCATCCATGTGTATTTGATATAATCTGCATTTAAAAATAATGTCCAAAGGTTAATTAGTCGTTCAACTTTTTTTTCTAATAATTGACAAATTTCAAACTTACTATATCCGACATTAAAGGAAAATCTATTACTAAAGAATTGAAAGATAGTGATGCAAATACATTACTAGGTTTACAATTAGGTAATCAAACAGATGCGTCAATAGTTGGATTAAAAGGAAAATTAAATTTAACTGGTGGTAGTGATAAATCTGGTGTACCAATGAGAAAAGATATTCATGGTTCAGCAAGAAAATATGTTTTACTTTCCAAAGGTGTTGGATTACAAGCAACAGAAATTGGACAAAGAGTAAGAAAACTTATGCGTGGAAATACTGTGTCAGAAGAAATATATCAAATAAATTGTAAATATGATGGCGAGTTACCAGTTGAAGTTCCTGTAGAAGTACCAGTAGAATCTTAAAAAAATAAATAAAAAGAATAGCTTAACATATACCGCTACTATATTTTGATTGATGCATTGGAGAGAAACACTTCCAGAATGGTACATAAAAAAATACGGTCATCAACCTTGTGTAAATATTGGAACAGCAGGTCACGTGGATCATGGTAAAACTACACTTATTCAAGCATTAACAGGTTCGTGGACAAGTGTTCACAGTCAAGAATTAAAACGAGGAATTACAATTAGGGTTGGTTATTCAGATGCAGCATTTTACAAATGTAAAAGTTGTGAAGAACCATTAGGATATTCAACAACTCCAACATGTAATAACTGTGGAAAAGAAAGTGAATTATCTAGAGTTGTTAGTTTTGTAGATAGTCCTGGACACGAAAGTCTGATGGCAAACATGCTTTCAGGCTCTGCATTAATGGATGGAGCATTATTACTTGTTGCTGCTAATGAACAAGTACCTAAACCACAAACTAAGGAACATCTTTTAGCATTACAAACACTTGGCATACAACAAATTGTTATACTTCAAAATAAAATAGATTTAATTTCATATGAAGAAGCACTTGCCAATCATCAAGAAATTACACAATTTGTTAAAGGCTCATATGCTGCAAAAGCACCAATTATACCAATCTCTGCACAATCTGGTCTTAACATTGATGCATTGATTGGCGCAATTGAATCTAGCATAAAGACTCCAGAACGAGATGAATCTAAAGAATCAATAATGCATGTCTTACGATCTTTTGATGTAAACAAACCTGGTACAAAACTAAAAAACATCAAAGGCGGTGTAATTGGAGGTAGTTTAACTCAAGGAACTTTTAATGTCGGTGATGAAATTGAAATCAAACCTGGTATGATGGATGAAAAAAAGAAAACATATGAGCCATTATTAACTGAAATTACTTCATTAGGTACTGCTGCAGGCATTGTAGATTCTGTAAAACCTGGTGGATTGGTAGCAATTGGTACAAAACTTGATCCAGCAATGACAAGAAGTGACTCTTTTATAGGATCTGTAATTGGAAAACCTGGAACCCTCCCAGAAAATTCCTCACAAATTAAACTTGAAGTAAATTTATTTGATTCTGCTGTTGGAGCATCAGAAGATACCAAAGTACTTCCAATTCAAGTAGGAGAATTATTACGTCTAAACATTGGAACTGCTCCAATTTTAGGTAAAGTATCTAAAATTAAAACAAACAGTATAGAGGTTGAACTGCGACGACCAGCTTGCATATTTGAAGGAGGTAATGTAGCTATTAGTAGAAAAATTACTGAAAGATGGAGATTAATCGGTGCAGGAATAATTGGTTGAAGTAATTTGCGATACGAGTTTTTTAATTCATTTAGCAAATACAAGAATCAAAAATATTGATAATCTTGATGTAGAAATAGGACAAATTACTTTTGTAGTTCCTCAAGTAGTTCATAATGAGATTTCTGAATTAATTAAAAATCCACAAAAAAATCAAATTGCACTTAGAACTAGAGATTTTATAAAATCTTTTAAAATCATATCAATTTCTGGAAATTTTGCAGATAAAGAATTAATTGATTATGTAAAGAAAAACAGAGTCATAATTGGTACTCTGGACAAAGAATTAAAAAAACGAATTAAAGAATATGGTGGTTCTATCATGTCATTTTCAAATAATAAAATAGTTCTAGAATCATAGTAAAATTTAATTTGTTGAATTTATCTATGATTTGAGTGGATAATTTAATTTTAGAAAGTAATGCTTTTAAAAATGAGCAAGAAATTCCAAAAAAATATGGTTATAAAAATAACAACATAAATCCACCACTAAATATTAAACAAATACCACAAAATACTAAATCACTAGTACTAATAATGGATGATCCTGATGCAATGAATGTTGTAGGAAAAATTTGGGTTCACTGGATATTATGGAATATTGAATCTACAACAAAAGAAATTAAAGAAAATTCTATTCCAACAGGTGCAATTGAGGGTAAAACTGACTTTGGAGAAATTGGTTATGGAGGTCCAGCTCCACCTGATAAAGAACATAAATATATTTTCAAATTATATGCATTAGATAATAAATTAAATTTGAATGTAGGTGCTTCAAAAGAACAGGTAGAAGCATCTATGAAAAATCACATTATTGCAGAAGCTCAATTAATAGGAAAATTTTCTCCTTAAATAATCATTATATATTTTAATTATTATTTTTAATACGAACGTTTTTAATTTTTTTTACACAAAGAGTAATAAGCAAAGTTTTTGGTAAAAATATAATTGATATCAAACAAAACTTTACTTTCAGTAGGAAAATTTGATTTAAAATTACAACATCTTTTGGTTATAGGAATACTTTCTCTGTCATTTTCAATTTCATTTTTAGTAAGATCCCAAGCAGCTGATTATGGTTGGGAACTAAATGAATTTGATCCATTTTTCAATTATAGAGCTACACAATATATAGTTGATAATGGAATAACTGCATATTTTGATTGGAATGACGATCATAGTTGGTATCCTCATGGTAGAGACATTTCACAAACTTCACAAGTCGCACTTCACATGATTACTGCTTACACTTATTGGATTTTCGGTGGTGGAATGGATCTTTATGACTTTACAATACTTTTTCCTGTAATTTTTGGTTCCCTAAGTGTTATTGTGATTTTTGCACTAGTGAGAGTAATTGGTGGAACAACAGCTGGATTATTTTCTGCATTATTTTTCTCAGTTTCTTTACCAATTATATTAAGAGGAACTATTGGTTGGTTCAAATCCGAACCACTAGGATTATTTCTTGGTATTTTAGCAACTTACTTTTTTCTTAGCGGTATAAATTCTAAAAATAAAAAAATATCAATTATAAAACTAATCATTGCAGGAATTACTGTACCTTTGGCAATATCAGCCTGGGGTGGAAGTCAATTTTTTATAATTCCACTTGGTGTTTTTTTCCTTACACTACCATTTCTAAGATCCGATCATAAATTTATTATCTGGGCAATTCCTCTTTTTACATCTGTAGTGATAATCACATCTCTTGCTTTTGAACGAGTGACAACTTTTATTTTTGGATTGGGTGGTATTGTACTAATATTCCCAACTATTTTTCTAATAGTCTGTATTTTTATTCAGCATAAAAGTAGTGAAATCAAAAAAACAAGAAATGGCTTGTTATTTTTAGCTATTATTTTGATATTTATTATGTTTATTTTTATAATTAATTCTAGTACACACTTTTTACCACTTCCAAGCTATAGGTATCTTAATGCAATTTATCCATTGCTTACAACTACAAATCCTTTAATTGATTCAGTTTCGGAACACGCTACTACAAATATACAACAATCATTCTTTTTTCATTCAATTTTAATGATTTTTGCAGCATTAGGAATTTGGTTACTGCTAAGAAATAATCAAATAAAAAATTCAATTTATTTGAAAAATGATATGATATCATTTTCATTGATTATTGGTTTATTTGGCATATACATTAGTTCTGCATTTATAAGATTAGAACTTTTTGCATCATTATCTTTAATCATATTATCTTCATTAGGATTATCTTTACTTGTAAAAGAAATTTTTAACAGTACTGAAAGAAAAAATTTCAAAAATTCACTTTTTAAATATTCTTTTCTTTTAGGAATAATAATTCTTTTATTAATTCCACTTTCTTTTCCAACAAATAGTAATTGGATTACATCAGCAAAAACTCCACCTACAATTCTTAATGGTGGTTCTATCTATCATGTTTCTACAAATGATTGGACTGAATCTATGGACTGGATAAAAAATAATACACCTAAAGAT
>Ga0049084_10000048_pt1 | contig 41013 bp, 54 predicted proteins | sample GreLakmeON33MSRF_FD_66720 | JGI IMG/M metagenome (GOLD analysis project Ga0049084, IMG submission 66720) | Freshwater lentic microbial communities from great Laurentian Lakes, MI, USA - Great Lakes metaG ON33MSRF | ecosystem: Environmental > Aquatic > Freshwater > Lake | place: Great Lakes... | reverse complement strand
ACTCTGCAGCTGATATTTCTGCACCTAATGTTAAAGTTGACACTCTAGTTGAATCTATAGCACCTGAAAAAGTAGATACTACAAATGATAAAAATTTAAAGAAAGATCCAGTTAAAGACTCTGCAGCTGATATTTCTGCACCTAATGTTAAAGTTGACACTCTAGTTGAATCTATAGCACCTGAAAAAACAATATTAAAAGAAGTTACACCACAAAAAGATACAGCACAAAAAGATACAGCACAAAAAGATACAGCACAAAAAGTTACAGCACAAAAAGTTACACCACAAAAAGATACACCACAAAAAGATACACCACAAAAAGATACACCACAAAAAGATACACCAGTAAAGAAATCTCCTAGTAAACGTGCAGCAAAGAATTAAAAGTAGAAAATTTTATTTTAAATAAAAACTAATTTTATTCTAATTGGTATAAATCCATACTCCCATCAAATTTATCACAAATATTTTTGTCCAAATAATGACCATCTATGAAAATCATGATTTACACTTTACGCACAAAAGAGCACATGATAAATTCAATGAAAATAAAAACAAAAAATTAGATCAGTATTGACGTTTGTGATTAATACGGATATTTTTTGTTTAATTCAAAATTTATAATTGCAATTAAAAAATCATTTTTCATCTACAATAACGTCTAAAAATTCTTTTTTAGCAATTAGGCACAAAAATCATCTAAAGAGTACCAAAATTAGTGAAATCTTTTAGCATTATGTTAATTTTCATTGATGTTGAATATTATCTCAACAATTCTTTAATTCAAATTATATGAATCTACAAAGCAATACTGAAATTTCAAGTGCAAAAAGTACTTTTTGGGTAAATGCCACAAAATACACCTCTTCTACAAACCATGATGAATCATTTGTAAATGAAATTGCATACATGATGGTAACTTTGCACAGAACCGGTGCATAGATTAAATTTTTTATTTATTATTTAATTTGAGTGTACATTCTTCAATATCTTTAAACGAATCAATTGAATGCCACAGTACATTTTTGAATTTAATTGTAGTTAGTTTTCCTTTTTTTGCATATTCTTGGAAAACCGTTTTTTCTATATCTCCTTTTTTAGGTAAATCTTTTAATGTATTTTTTTCCAAATGATAAATTCCCGCATTCATCCAAACATTTGAAACATCTTTTTTTTCATTAAATTTAGTTATATTTTCTCCATTTGTATCTACAATTCCAAATTTTGTTCTCAATTCAATTGATGCAATACAATTTTGTTTTTTTGCTAATTGATTTAGATTGATATCTGTTATCACATCTCCATTTATAACAAAAAATGATTTATCTTTAATTAGCAATCCCGCGTGTTTTATAGCCCCTCCTGTACCTAATGGTGTTTTTTCAATTGAAAATCTGATTTTAACCCCAAAATTTTTTTTATTAGCTAGAAAATTCTCGATCATCTCTGTTTTATAACCTGAACAAATAATAATTTCATTTATTTTGAATTTTTTTAAATATTTTATTTGCCATTCGATAATTGGAATATTTTTTAAAGGAACTAGTGATTTTGGAACATAGTCTGTAACAGGGTGTAAACGCTTACCTTTACCGCCTGCCAAAATTATTGCTTTCATTAAACTACTAGTGATAATCTCACATTATAACTTTAATTAGATTTTATGATATCTTGATTTAACAATAAACAATTAAAGTATCTTATGCGCTTTGATCACGTTTCTTTTTACAAATTCCACAAAAAAGGTATCCATCTTTATGTCTAATCCAGTAATGACTGGTATGCTTTTTTGATTCATCCATTCCTTTTAGATAATTTAAAACGTTTAGAGTATTTTTATCATTCCTAATTCTATTTTTTACAATTTAACTACAAAATTATTTAAAAAATATCTAGTGTTGCTACTCCAAAATAATATCCAATACTAGTAAGGGCTATGCTCCATGTACAAGAGCCAATTAATGTATAAATAATAAATTTTATTGGATTCATATTGAAAATTCCTGCCGGAATAGATACAATTTCTCTAACTCCTGGAATTACTCTGCCAATAACTACTGATTTATCCCCATACTTTTCAAACCAATGATCTGCTTTTTGCAATGTACTTTCTTTAATTTTGCCATATTTTAGATATTTTATCAATCCCAATCTACCTAGTTTTTTAGATATAATGTAAATGATACATGCCCCTAAAGTAGAGCCACAACCTCCAACTATTCCGACACTTATAATATGAAATACATTCATTTGATTTTTTAATATTACATATCCTGCCAATGGAAATACAATTTCACTTGGAATTGGTGGAAATACAGTTTCAATTAAAGCTGTTAGAAATATGCCTGGATACAAATTTTCAGAAATTAATGATACTACCCATTGAATTAATGCGTCAATTTCACTCAAATTATTTTTCTTCCGTCATATAGTAATGCAATTCTGTATAACATTCTGTACAATATTCTTGATCATTTGTGTGATCACAGTCATACACTTTTGATACATCATTATTGCATTTTGCACAAATTGGCATTTCTAGGATGCGCTGGATTTTGATTTTCTTATTTTTATAATTCCTAAAATTATAATTATTACTCCAATAAAAGTAATGCTTCCTCCTTCACCCATCACTCTAGAGAAATTTTGTGCTTGATTTGCAGCAGTTATGGACATAATTCCTCCAACAAGAATCAAAATTCCTGTAATGATTAGCATTATTCCCAGTACTTTGTATGGTGGTTTTTTAGATATGAAAAACGCAATTATAGATAAAATAATTGGCGGAAATCCAAATGCAATTCCACGAGTCATGGCATTAAATGGTAAAAATCCATCTTCAACACCGCTACCTACAATCACATCTAGACCATATATGACAAGCAATATTATTGAAATTCCTAGAATTACATGACCAAGTGTGATTGACATGCTTGAAAATTCTTGTTGATATTTAATAAACCTATTACCATAATTTTGTTTTTTATAGAGGATTTACAGATACTTTGTCTTTGAGAATAGATACTTTTTTTAATAATTCTTCTATAGTTTCGTCTTTTTTACCTATCAGATTAAAATGTCCTAATTTTCTTAATGGTTTTGAAATCTTTTTACCATACATTTTTAGAAAAACATTTTCCTCAATTAATTTTATTTCTTTATATTCGCCCTCGAAGTTTTTTGAGCCCAAAATATTGTACATGATGGTTGGATGTAAAAGGTCTGTATTTCCTAATTCTAAACCCAAAATTGCTCGTAAATGTTGTTCAAATTGAGATACTGGGCTTGATTGCAATGTATGGTGACCTGAATTGTGCACTCTTGGCGCAATTTCATTTATTACAATTTCATCATTTTCAGTAACAAACATTTCGATTCCAAAAATACCTGCCCCTTTTAGAACATCCATTGTAGTTTTTGCAATTTCTTCGGCTTTTTTTGCTATTATTTTAGATATTCTTGCAGGGGCTATTGTTTGACGAAGAATATTATCCTCATGAATATTTTCAACTAGTGGAAATATTTTAATTTCACCTTTGGTATTTCTTGCAGCAATAATTGATACCTCCATTTTGAATTGAATGAATTTTTCAAGCATTAATTTTTTTCCATTAAAATAATCAAATGCTTTTTGAATTTGTTTTACTGAATCTATTTTGTAATTGCCTCTTCCATCATATGCATCACGTCTTGCTTTTAGTAATGCAGGATACCCAAATTTCTTTAATCCCAATTCTAAATCTGTTATAGAATCTATTTTGATAAATTCTGGAACATGTATATTATTTTTTAACAAAAATGTTTTTTGTAAAAATTTATCTTGAATAATTTCCAATGTCTCGGGGGATGGATTTACTTCTGCATCTTTTTGAACTAGTTTTAATATTTGACTATCTCCAGATTCAATTTCATATGTGATTATATCTGATCTTTTTGCAAGTTCTATGATTGCCTTTTTATCTTTAAAATCTGCAATTATTTGCTCAGCACCAGCTAATGATGCGGGACAATTTTGAATTGGATCTAAAACTATGATTTTTGAAATATGCTCTGGCATTTTCTTTGCAGCCTCCACAATCATCATCCCAAGTTGACCTCCTCCTATGATTCCAAGTATTCTACTCATGGTATTTTTTACAATTCACGATTAAAAAAATCTAATGTAAATTATTTTGAATCAATGTCGTATTTTAGCCATTATAGATAATAACATGATTCATTTTTCTATTCTTATGAGATACTCTAACATGCCTCTGATTGGAATTATTATGGGTTCAAGTTCAGATAGCAGAATTATGAAAGATGCCGCAGAGATATTGGATAAATTCAAAATTAAGCATGAAGATCAAATAGTATCTGCACATAGAACGCCTACACGATTGGAGGAATATGCAAAACATGCAGAAAAAATGGGATTTAAAATAATAATTGCAGGGGCTGGCGGTGCTGCACATTTACCAGGAATGATTGCATCGCATACAATAATTCCAGTCATTGGGGTACCAATTATGGTGTATAACGATAAACAATTAAAAAAATCAGATAATTCCAAATTTTCGTCTTTTGGTGGACTAGACTCACTTCTTTCTATTTCAGAAATGCCCTCAGGTTCATCAGTTGTAGCAGTTGGAATAAACAAGGCAGGTAATGCCGGAATGTATGCGATAAAAATTTTATCAAATGAATTTCCTGAATTGAAAAAGAAGTTAAAACTATACAAATCTGATCAACATCAAACAATAGTTAAAGAATCTGAAAATCTAAAAAAATATGGTCTGCGTAAATTTGTGGAAAAAAAATTCAAATAAATTTATGTCATTAATGTAAAATTAACATTTTTCTTTTTTAATTCATCAATTAATTTATCTGATTGCTCAATTCCTTGTATTTCTAAACTTAATGTGACACTTGCAGAGCCTGCATTAATGTTTGAACTTAATCTATCATGTACTACTTCAACAATGTTTGCATTAGCTGCACTAATTATGTCAACTATTTCTTTAAATGCACCTGGTCTATCTGGCAATAAAATAGATAATTTTAGTAAACGCCCCATCGTTGCCAATCCTTTGTCTACTATTTGTCCCAAAAGATACATGTCTACATTACCACCTGACAGTATCACTACAACTTTTTTTCCAGGTGAAGGTTTTACTGAAATTAAATGAGCCAGTCCCACAACCCCACCAGGCTCTACCACAAATTTCATTCTTTCCATTAGCAAAAACATTGCCTTTGTAATTTCTGAATCATCAACTAGCACTATATTATCAATTAGATCTTTAATTACTGAAAAAGTAAAATCGCCTGGAGTTTTTACAGATAATCCATCGGCAATTGTTCTTCCTCCACCACATGATGTGATTTTACCATTTTTAAAAGATTCATACATTGAGGGAAACGATTTTGATTGAATTCCAATTACTTTGATATTTGGATTTTTTTCCTTTATTGCAATTAAAACTCCTGCAGCTAATCCGCCACCCCCTATTGGAACATACACCTCATCTACATCAGGCAAATCCTCTAAAATTTCTAATCCAACTACACCCTGACCTACTATTATTTGTGGATCATCAAATGCCTGTATTATTGTTGCACCCGTTTCATGTGCAATTTGTTTTGCTTTAGCAAATGCTTCATCATAGTTTATTCCTTCTAAAATTACATTTACACCGTAACCTCTGGTAGCCAGTATTTTTGATGGTGATGCGGTAGTGGGCATAACTATTGTACATGGTATTTGTTCTAATGCTGCGGCAAATGCAACTCCTTGTGCATGATTGCCTGCAGAAGCTGCAACAACACCGTGTTTTTTTTCCTCACTTGATAATAGTTTTATTTTATTATATGCGCCACGAATTTTAAATGATCCCGTTTTTTGTAAAAACTCTGTTTTTAGATAAACTTGCGAACCTGTAAGATCACTAAAAGTACGTGAATATACTAGAGATGTTTTTCGTATAACATTTCCTCGCATAGAGTCTGCAATTTTTATTTGTTCGTACAATGGATTCATTGGAATTTCTGCTAGAAAAAACAGATATTTGACTTCTTCCATTTCATAAATTTATTTTAAATCAGAATCCGTGCCCAATTAATGATCAAATTGCATATAGTTCAAAATACGCTGTAAAATCCTTGTATGATATTTTATAACTAGATAGAATAATGAAATTACATTTTTAGTAATTCAGAAAACTCTTCTAATCTTTTAACAATATCTTCTTTAACTGATTCGGATATTTTTCTAGGATCAAAAAGCCCCTCTTTTGTTTTATTTCGTATAAATTCTATATCAAATGTGCATAAACATCCTTCTTCCCCCGTAATCAATCTATTATCATCAATTAGTACAGAACTTGTTTGATATGTTTCCATTAAGAGATTGTCTAGCTGTTTAATCAATAGAGTTTTTTTATTTGATAAATCTTGAAAATCAACTTCTATATCTTGTTCAATTTCCTTGTATATTTTTTCTCTAAATTCATCGTTTTCATAAAATATCTCAAATAATTTCTGGTGATCAAAGTCATTGTATCCTTTATCTTTTAACTTATTTAATACAAACTGATCACTGTTATCAGACATTTGTTTTTCTTTATTTTTTGTTAAATCAATTATATCCGATAATTCTTTTTGTAATTGAATTACCTGCTGTTCTGGTTTGTAATATAATAAAACATGATATTGTAATGACAAGTGTCCTGAAATAAGATAATTTCCTTCTCTAATTTCAAATTTAGTAAAAATTCTTCTAAGATCATCGTTATTTGAAATTGAAACTTCTTGAATTGACCACTCTTTTAAATTTTTTATTATTTTTTGATAAAATGTATTTATGAGTTCTGGATCAAAAGTCTTTTGTTCAGTTATTGTTGCATCACCAAGCATAACTTTAATGCTTATTGATTTGTTCAACTCTACAATGTTTGCAAGAAATGATTGCTGAATAATTTCATTTTTTTTGTTTAAAATTTGAATAAAATCATTTGAAGATCTTGAACCTAATCGCACAAGAAATAACCAATTTTAACCGTCCTTAAACCTTAAGATCTTTGATCTTTTAAATAGAAAAATTATATAGTGGTGATAATGTCTAGAGGTAAAATTTTCTGTGAACACTGTAATTCGGTAGTTTTTGAGTATTACCATGATGGTTATAAAGGGAAAAGAGGTAAATGCACAGTATGCAATGCAGATTTTCCATTAGAATGAGTTGATACAATGTCCGAAATCGATGAATCTAAAAAACTTCAAATTGAAAATAATGAGCATGCTAAATCTAATTTAACACCAAATGTAGTAGATGTTTTACTTGGTCAAAAGGAAGAACACACTGTAGATTCAAATACCATGATTCTTGAAACACAAAAAAGAGTTTGGAGTGCACTAAAGCAAGGCTACGAATATACTGGAATTATGGACGAGTCAGATAAATTTTTACGCAAAAATGTTTTTCAAAAATTTAATTTAATTGTACTTTATGTGGATTTAGTAGGTTCAACCACAATGACCTTGGAATTACCTGAAGACAAATTGGCAATTATAATTAGTTCTTTTGCCCAAGAAATGGCATCAGTAATTACTCTGTATAATGGATATGTTTTAAAATTTGTAGGTGACGCTGTTATTGGATATTTTATTGCAAACGATAATTCACTTTTGGTTGCAGATAAGGCAGTTAGTTGTGCAAAATCAATGCTCAAAGTAATTCAGACTGGAATTAATCCTATTTTAAATCAATATGATTATCCTGATTTAATGGTAAAAATTGGACTTGATTTTGGACAAAGTATAGTTATGAGATATGGCTCAAATCCACAAATCTCACATGTGGATTTAATGGGTCCTGCAATGAACATTGCATCAAAGATACAGTCATTTGCAAAACCTAATCAAATTTTAATTGGATATGACGTATATTCAAGATTACACCCTACATCTCAAAACACATTCAAGGAAATTGTTTGGAGAAATAATGAATGGAAATACCGTTCAAGAGTAACTGGTGAATTGTACAAAATTTACGAATATCGTGATTAAACTGTAAATTTGCCTGGACATTCAACATGTTCGTAATGGTGTTCAGATAATCTATCTTGAACTACATAAATTACAATTTTATGCAGATCAATGGATTTTATGCTTTTACTACATTTGATACATGTTTTCAATAATTCGCTCATGCCTATTTGCGATCAAATATTGAAATCTATAAAGATCAGCGATCAACGTAATTTGAGCTAAAATGACACCAAATCCAATTTATTGGATATTAATGCCTAAAGACAAGGCAAAAATATGGCAAAAATTACGTATTCATATGGATGAAACATCAATTAATCGTCTAAGGGACATGTATGGTCTAAATCCCAATATTCCTCAATTGGCTTTGCAATTTCCAAGATTACCTCCAAGTTTATCAAATCCATCATTCAAAATTTTTGAAAATCCTATGAAGGAAAAATTTGAACAAGATAATGCTGCAATTAATCCAAAATTGCAAGGATTTCAACAATCCTATCAAAGTTATGCATCCGGATTGCTAACTATGAATTCAAATGGCATCATTCCTCCAGGTCACCCATTATTTACAAGACAAAATTCAATTAATGTTTTAAAGACAGAAAATGACAAATTAATTAAAGAAAATATGGAATTAAAGAAAAAATTAGATGAGAAAAAAGAATCTAATTCTATGATGAGATAGTTTTAAAAAATACTTTTAGAAAAAAATAAACTAGTATCTATAGCCGAATCCTTATTAATTTCAAATTTAAATTACATTATGGCAAAGACTCCTGCAGAGTTATGGAAAGATAAAATAATTGGATATAGAAAAAAATGTCAAGATATATTGAATTTATCGGATACCATTAGATATGTGGGTGTAATTAATTCCTACGGAAGAACACTAACTGGAATTATTAGACCAAATGTAAAACCAATGTTAAAATCGGATCAAGCCAAAAATGAATTTTTCATAATTTCTACATTAATGACATTGAGAAAAGATACTGAAAGTGCAATTGGTAAATTAGATTATGTGGTAGTGCAACACCAAAAAATATTAATTATAATTTTCCAAAAAGATCTAGTTACATACTATATTTCAATAGATAAGGCAGAAAAAAATACTAGTAAAATAATTGAATCTATCAAAAAAACAATCTAAACTGGAGTAAATCCATAATAGCCACTTGTTTGTTCTGCTTTATCTTCAAAAATTGGTTCAAACAAAGAAATCAAATAATCATCAGGATCTAAAATTATTGCATTTTTACCGGCATCCCTATCTACAATATCGCGATAAATTTTTACTCCCTTTGATTTTAATTCTTCAACTGCAGATTTTAGATCTCCTACCAAAAATCCTATACTGATACCATTTTCAATGGAACTACCTATGTGCTGTGCAGTAAGTGATGCTGGATGCAAACTAAGTAATGCGCCCGAAGTTCCCAAATCTACCCAAGATCGTCTTTGTCTTTTTATTGGTAATCCAATAAGTTCATTGTAAAATTTTATGGATCTCTCAAGGTCCTTGACTGCTAAAATTACATTTCCGACTTTTTTTATATTCACAGCAAGTATACCTCAAAGTACGATAAATTCTTTATTATAATACTTCCACCATTGTTTCGGTTCTCTCAACACCTGCAATTTTTTGAATTTGTGTTGTAACATCTTTAATTTTACCTAAATCTTCTACTTCGATTATAGCTACTGCATCAAATTGACCACTAGTAGGAAATGAATCGTAAACAAAAGTTATCTTGCGAAGTCTTGCAGCAATTAATTTTTTTGGTGATTTCACCAATACAATTGCCCTTACCATCCCATATTTACCTCCACTTCAATTAATGTTTCAGTTGTCACAATTTCTTTAATTTTTTTGAAATCAATTACCGTATTATTTATCTCATCAATATTTCCATGTAATACAGCAGTAACATCTGCACGTCCAGCAACAATCATGATATCTTTAACTATTTTTCGTTTTTTCTTAAGAATTGTAACTACAATGTCTACTTTGCCCGGTTTGACTGTAATTAGACAAAGAGCCTTCATGTTTTGTAAATAGCAAACAAATGAATAAGGATTGCTTTAGTCGTATGCGTCTTGAGATCTAGATTCTTCAAGATATGCCCTTCTTTCTTCATTTACTTTTTCTTGATCAATTTCTATATTATCATCAACTATCACAATACCCATATCGTCACTTTGTTCTATTTTTGATTTTTTAGCCTTTGATTTAGTAGGTTTTATCTTTAAAATTACCTGTTTATCCTTTGTTTTTGCAACCTTAATCTTTGCTGCAACTTTTTTTGTTTTTTTGATAATTTTCTTTACACTTTTTTTTTCAGCCATTAATATCGAAAATCTAGGGATTACCTTGTTTTTAAATATTATGCAAAATGATTCTAGAGCATTATTGTTAGAAATATTTTAAGATTCATGTCTAATCTGGTTCAAATGTTGTTAGCAAGGATTTCTTAAATACCATAGATAATTTTGATAAAGATCGACTCTAATATTGTAAATTAATAAAATTTATTTGTGTAGTTTATCAAATATGCAAAAATAGGACATTGTTTCAAAAATAAATATGTTGAAAAATAATTCAATTTTTCTTTTTTAAAAATAACTATCTAAATTTTAAAATCTAATTTTAAAAGAGATTAGATAGATCTAACAAAATCAGAGTTACTTGTAGTTCAAATAATCTAATAATAAAAATGCCAGCGGGGGGATTTGAACGCCCGACGGCCCGGTCTTCAGCCGAGTGCTCTTCCAGGCTGAGCTACGCTGGCACAAAGAATTTTCTTTAGATTGAGGAATTAAAAGTTGTCTCTAGCATGGTAAAATAGGAAAAACACTGTAAATATCAAAAATTTCATTCAGGGGGCAATCAAACTCACGGAAACCTTTGTAGATAAATCTCAATTTTAAGGAATACACTCAAGATATGTCTAATTTCAAGTCTTTATTACAATTTAATTTTTTATGTGCATTTTTTAAATAATATGCCTAAAATAATTTAGAAAAGTACTATGTTCTAAACTTTCCAAATGATGTCTTTTTGCCCACTTCTTTTGTTTAGCACACGCCCTAAAACAAAAAAAAGATCAGATAGTCGATTGACATATTTGATACAATTCTGATTTATTTTTTCTTGTTGGCTCAGCACTACAATGCATGTCTCAGCTCTACGAATTATTGTTCTAACATGATGAATTTGAGCTGCGATAATATTTCCACCAGGTAAGATAAAATTAGTTAAAGGTGATAATTCTTTTTCATAGTTGTCAATATTTTTTTCTAAATTTAAAATCATTTCATCTGAAACCCTATTTTTTTCATCATGCAAATCAATGTTTGAAAGATCAGCTCCCACTATAAACAATTCATTTTGAATTAAATTACACAGTATTGCTACATCTTTGTCCAATTCATAAGAGAGTGCAATTCCCAATGTGGCATTTGCTTCATCAATTGTACCATAAGCAATTATTCTTGGATTATCTTTTGAGACTCTATTATTGCCTTGTAATCCAGTAGTTCCATCATCACCAGTTTTTGTATAAATTTTCAATACTTTTTATTAAATATCTAAACTATTATGTTGTTCGATTTATTTAATAGTATTAGATACAAACTTTGATCATGTCTAAAAATATCTTTTCTTATTTCTTTAATGTATTTACTAGTAATTCTAAACCAAACAAAAAAATCCAAACTTTATCTAGAATTCATATAGCATGAGATATGCCCACTAACTTGATTCTTAATTTTCTTCGTACATCTGCAAATCTGAAAAAAATTAAACGTCAAGGCTGGATTGATAAATTATCTTTAAAAAATCCTGAATCAGTGGCAGATCACACATTTTCAATGGCTATAATGGGCATGATTTTTTCAGATTTGGAAAATTTTAATACTGAAAAAATATTAAAAATGATTCTACTGCATGACTTGGCAGAATCCATAACAGGGGATATAGTTCCTGAAAAAATTTCAAAGGAGGAAAAAAACATACTTGAAAATCAAACAATTAAAAAAATTCTTTCTCAATTACCCCAATCTTTGGAAAAACAATATGGTTCTCTATGGGATGAATATCAAGCAAATGAATCTAAAGAAGCAAGAATCGTGCATCAAGTAGATAAATTGGAAATGGTATTGCAAGCAAAAATTTACTCTGATGATGGACATTCTTTTGAAAATCTTTGTGTTTTTTTTGATTCTGCAAACAAAGAAATTACTGATCCAAAATTATCTGATTTATTTAAAGAGATATTGGAGAAATAATGCATGTCTGAGAAAAATAAAGATGTGTTAATTGAAGCACAAAAACAAGTGATTGGAATACTCTTTGAGGTAATTAAAAGACTCCAAACAAATAATGATTTAGATGATGAATATTTTAAAATAATGGAATTAAAGAATCAAACAAAAAAAGAAAGACTGGATAAAATATTACTGGAAAAAGAAGAAAATGCAAAAATCGTTGGAAGACTATTAGAGCAATTGGAAATTTAATTTTATATCTTTAATCATCCGGCATAATTTTTAGTCTTGATGTTTGTTCATATTTATCTTGAATATAGTGTGATAAATTTATCACTCTAACACGTGTTATCTTGTTTGTCCAGCTACCCTCATTTTCTAGCCATGATTCAATTTCATCAACATCATATCTTTCACCATTTTTGAGAATTTCTCTAAAAATTAATTTAATTTCACTTATTTCTTGCTCATTTAGATTACTTTTATCTTCAATTAGAGTTGTAATTTCATTTAATTTTATAATCACATTATTTGTTAATGGCATAATTTAACGCATTTTGAAAGATATAACAACCTTGTACATTATTTTATACCAAATCTTATCTTTTTTACGCGTAATATTCTAAAAATCGTATATTTCCTTGCCAAGTTTATAGAATAATCTAGAGTATTTTTTTAAATACATATCCTGGAATATAGCATCATCTTGGCTCATGACAAGTAATATTGTTAGAAATATAAAAAATTATTCTTTCAATTAAAGCCTTATTCAAGCTCCCTCTTTCTTCTTGAATCTCATATAGCAATTTTCTTTATTCTTTACCATCCTCAGGAATAATCATTTCAGCTCCATTATGATGAAAAAAGGTAGCAGTGATTAAGCTAGCCGTTCTTTTATTGCCAGCACCGAAAGGTTGAACCCATGCGATGGAAGCCATAAGATAAGCCGCCCCTTTTTTGATTAAACCTTGTAAATCATTAGTGACATCAACTTTATCGAATATTTTGAGAACATCATCTAACTCATCTTGTCTAACCCAAAAAACATCAAATTCATCAAGATGTAGGTTGATCACCCTTTGATTAGTATCAATAATATCTTGTTTAGATATATCGTATTTTATTTTCATATTGATAATTAAGAATATTATTTGTATTAACTTGAGGATTTAGGAAAGAGTTTAGAATCTAACATGTGTTTTTAATATTGCTGATTTTCATCAGTTCTACAATATTCACAAGGACAATGCCAATGACACTGAAGATTCTGGCGTTGTTTCAAATTATTTTTATTTCGTGCCATAATTTCAATCTATGAATTGTGAACTTAAGGATTTAGGAATGAGTTTAGAATCCACACAGGAATTGATCAAGTATAACCAAGACTTACACATGATTGTAATTTAATATTGTGTTATTCTTTATCTGCTTTTTTTGTCTCTAGTGACTTTTTGTAATCCTCATAGTCTGAAAGCATCTCCTCCCATACTCCCTCAAGGTACTCTTGAGTGTTTTGGATTATTTTTTGTTGTCTTTGAATTTCTTTTTGCTCTTTCTCCAATAGTATAAGGTCTGCAGATATTACATCACCAGATACTTTTTGATGCATTCTATTTTTTTCCATATCAAGTATCATATTATAATTGATTTTACCTGAATCATCAATTATTTGATTACCGTCAATAACTGGACTGAGCGAGTATAGTTGTTTTTTCTTTTCTTGGAATAATAATATGGTCTTTTGCTTTTCAATTTCTGTATTTTCCAATACCAATCTTGTGTATTCGGCAGTCTCCATCTCTAGTGCTGCAAAGATTTGAATGTACATATCGTCAGGGATGTTTTGTTTCATAGACAGGATCTTTTGCTTTGAATCCTCTATTGCTTTATCCAATCTTTGCTGGGATATTACCAGTGCCAATTAGATTTATTGCTGAAACTTGATAATTGTATTGTGTATTAGTAGTAAGACCGGTATTTGAATAAGTTGTAGCAGTAGAGTTAGTAGTTGTAACTAGAGTGCTCCATACGTTACCAACTGGTGTTTCTCGCTCTATCTTGTATCCAGTAATTGCTGAACCGCCATTAAATGGGGCACTCCATGAAAGATTAATTTCTGTAGGCGATATGGTAGTTGCAGATAATCCAGTTACTTGAGATGGTGCAACTGGAGATGTAGTTGCATTTGATGCAGCAGATGCAGCACCAGTGCCACCAGCGTTGATTGCTGAAACTCTGAAATAATATTGTGTGCCACTTGATAATCCAGTATTTGAATAAGTTACTGCACTAGTGCCAGTATTTGCAGTTGCATTAGACCAACTTGAATTATTCAAACTACGTTCAATTTTATATCCAGTAACTGTGCCACTTGGAGCTACCCAAGTTAATCCAATAGAAGTTGTAGTAATTGATCCTAGTGTTAAACTTGTAGGTGCAGCTGGTGCAACTTCAGTTGCAGGTGTAGTCGCATATGCAATTGGTGTTCTACCTTGAATTTTACCATGAACTTGTTGAATTGCATAACCATATGTTGTTGATGCCACTACTGTGGTATCAGAATATGCTGTTGTGATACCATCTGTTATTGCTAACACTACTGTAGGTGTGCATGAAGCACCAGTACATCGTAAAATATTCTGTGTACCAGCAGAATGACCACCAAGAGACCAAGCCAAATTAATTCGGGTTGAACTAAATTGTGTTGCAGTTAATCCAGATGCTACATCTGGTGGGTTTGCAAATACGATTTGTGGAGACACGATAATTAAAACTATGAAAATTGTAATTAAAAATGCTAAAGATAGTTTATTCATTTCTTATTCTCCACTATTATTTTGCCCATCATCCATGTACCATGCAATAGTAATCAAATGTTCCAGCTTTGGCAAATTTGTAACTAAATGAACCGCCATTAGATGGGGCACTATATGAAAGATCAATTTGTGTAGGTGATATGGTAGTTGCAGATAATCCAGTTACTTGAGATGGTGCAGTTTTAGCAGCATCTACTGGATGCAATAAACTGATAAAAAGTATAGCAAATATGATAGCAAAAATTATTTTCATTATTCCTATTAATCCATTTGCACATTTATCTATTATTATAACAAAATCAAACAAAAGTTTAGCCACAGATCAGATTTTGATTTTTTGCAAAGATCTAATTTTTGAATATCAAGTAAAATAATAAAAATTATCCTAAATTAAATTAGGCATAAATTCAATTTCGGAAACACTAGAATATCCAAGAGAAATAGATAGTTTATGCGAGTAGCATATAGTTTAGGCTCAATTCTTACAATAAATCAAGTTTTAGAGTGCTCTGAAATATTATCTCATACCAACACAGATACAATTTGGATTCCAGAAACATGGGGAATGGAGAATTTTTCAATGTTGTGCATGGTATCACAAAAAGCATCAAAACCAAAAATAGGCTCATCTATAATTAACATCTATTCTCGAAGTCCATCTGCAATTGCAATGGGTGCAGCGACAGTAGATACTCTATCAAATGGAAGATTGATACTAGGTCTTGGAACAAGTAGTGCTCCAATAATAGAAGATTTTCACGGATACAAATTTGAAAATCCGGTTTTAAGAATGAAAGAATACATTGAGATTATCCGATTAACATTATCTGGAAAGCAAGTAAATTATTCAGGAAAAAGTTTCCAATTAAAAAATTTCACACTACTAATAAAGCCGCAAAGAGAGAAAATTCCAATTTATCTAGCTGCAGTAAATCAAAAAATGGTAGATTTAGCATGGGAGATTTCAGATGGAGTAATTTTTTACTTGAGACCATTAAATGAAATGAAAAAAACTATACAAAAAATGCAATCCAAAAGAAAAATAGACATTACATGTCAAATTATAAGTTGTGTTTCTCATGATTCAGAAATTGCCATAACACGTGCTAAACAAACACTTGCATTTTATATTTCAGTTGGAAAAGTATATCGGGAATTTTTATCAAAAAATGGATTTCAAACTGAAACCAAAAATATTTTTGATGAATTCAAAATATCTGGATTTAAATCAAATCATCAACTAATTCCAGATAGTATGCTAAAATCACTAACAATTGCAGGTACCCCTGAGCAATGCCGCACACAATTGCAAAAGTTTCGTGAAACAGGAATAGATTTACCCACAATGCAATTCAATCCAGTTGGAGATGTAATGGATTCTTTTAAATTATTTACAGAGACATTTTCTGAGAAATAATATGTCCAAAGTTGGAATTGCATCATATGGAATTACAAAATTTTCAATGGAGGATTCAAAAATTGAATCCGTTCTACTAGAATCAACAAAAAAATTATTTGATGACACTCCAAATCTATCCCGTAAGGATATTGATGCAGTGCTGGTATCAACTAACAACAACTCCAAATATCTATCTGCGATATTATCTGAAATGTCTGGAATTGAGCCTAAAATTGCTCACTCTATTGAAAGTTTGTGTAATTCTGGAACAAATTCCATAGTTTCTGCATATTCATACATTGCATCAGGATTGGCAGATGTGGTTCTAGTATCAGGTGCTGAAAGATATGATAGCGCAGGGCAAATTTTAGAGTGGGATAATTCGAGGGGCGAATTCAAGCATCCTATTTTTTGGGCTAGTATTTTTACAAAAGCATACAAAAGAGAGTTTTCAATTACGGATGAACAATTGGCACTTGTATCTGCAAAAAATCACAAGCAATCACAACATAATCCATATGCATTATCAAAAAAAGTATATTCATTAAAAGAAATAATAAATTCAAAAAAATTAACAGACGATCTTAGATTACTTGATTGTTCAAGACCGTGTACCGGTGGGGCATCAATTTTACTTGCATCAGAAGATAGTTGTAAAAAATTCACAGACAATCCAATCTGGATTACAGGCATAGGACAAAAAACCATGTCGGCAGGATTTACAAAAAATATGGCTTTTAGTTCTATGGAATCAACACAATATGCGGCATTATCTGCATTAAAAATGTCAAAGCATAGTGTAATGGATGTAAATGTTGCAGAAGTACATGATGCTTTTGCTGTTTGTGAACCAATGGCTTTAGAATCAATTGGATTTGCAGATAAGGGAAAAGGAATGGATATGATTAAAGAATTACACACCACAAATAATTTTAAAATTAATCCTCGCGGCGGATTAATTGGTGCAGGTCACCCACTTGGGGCAACTGGAATAGCTCAAACTATAGAAATTACACAGCAATTACAATCAAATGCAGAAAAAAGACAGGTAGAAAATGCAAAGATTGGACTAGTACACAACATGTCAGCTGCTGCAACTTCTTCCACAGTTTTGGTTTTAGAAAGATGACTTTTGAATCTGAACTGTATAAAGGAAATTTTACCATAGCCGAATGTGACAAATGTAAAAAAATAGTATGGCCACCATCTGAATTTTGCAATAATTGTTTTAATCAAGTAATTTGGAGAAAGGGGGCATGTGAGGGTAAAATAATTGAATTTTCAAAGAAAAATAATGAATATTTTTGTTTAATAGAAATTGAAAATCATATCAAAGTTATAGGTAAAATGACTAGTGGCATTCCAATTGAAGGTAATAAAATAAAGATAGATAAATGTGGAATACGAGAAAATAATTATTTTTTTGAAATTTCTTTAATTTAATTAAATTTAGTATAGATGTATGGAGTATCTACTATTTGATCAAAAGTCCATATGGTCGGAAGTGACACAGTTCTAATTACTTTGAGATCATGTTTATCAATTAAAGAACTCCATCCACCCTCGGATTGATTTCCAGAAAGAGGTCTTTTTGAATCAGTTCCGGCAAAAACAATACATGTATTTTTTTTAATTTTAATTCCAGTAATTTTTTCAATAATATCTGTAGCCAAAATATCACCACCCATTTGAGGCAATCCTCCAATAAAAAATACAGGTCGAGTTAAATTCAATAGTGCATAGTCAAATTCGACAGCATCAACACAAATTGGATTAAAATTAATTTTTGTCTTAGATATAATTAAATTTTGCAAGTCAACAAGAACATTATCAATTTCAATGCTAGTTGTTTCTAGTTCTAAAATTTTTCCACAAAATGCAATTCTACCATCACCTGAACCAATATCCACCAATTCTTTATAATCAAAACTTTTTGCAATACTTGCAGCAATATATGCTGAAATAATCCAAGTGGGGTAAAATGGCTGACAGCTAGAACCGTGTTTGATGCTATTTAGCCAATATTCATTAATGTCACCTTCATACACTTTGCAAAAAATTCCTCCAATTTCTTGCTCAAAAGAATTATGATAGATTGGATTGTTTGCAGCAAAATCATGCAATAATTTTAAATGATTTTCATTTATCGGAAAAGATTCTGAGGCTGAAATTGGTATTAATTCCTGAATGTGACTATTTCCTGTATATATTTTGAAAAATTCTTGCTTTAAAATTTGTAAATTTTTGGCAATTTGTTCAAGCATGATAAATCTTCTTAAAAATGAGATTGATAAATCATTGTAAAATATGTATGAAAAGAGAGATTCTACATAATTATTGATAATTTTTTTAAATTGTTTTTATAAATTAATGTTATATTTTTTAATTATTGAATAACCTATCAAAAAATAATCAAATATACGTTCTTGGTTTTTATTAATTATAATCAATAATACAACATTTTATTTGGTTATGTCATAATTACCTGCCTTACTATATACAAATCCTGTATAATATGACATGCGAAATAAAATGAGTTCGATTTCATTAGATATTCCAATTGTAAAAATAATTAAAGACAATAAAAAAATTTCACGAACACGCAGACAGCGGGGATATAATTGGGAGGATACACTAGTCAAAAGATTCAATTCTACACAAAATTGGAAGGCATTTCGGTTGGGTTCGCCCAGTATTGCATTACCTGATATTTTAGCAGTAAATACACTAAACAGTATGATTTTCACCATAGAGGCAAAATCAGGTACTAGTACTTCACTTCCAGTTCCAGCAGATCAAATTGAACGGTGTCAAAAATGGATTAAAACATTTGACATTTATAAAAATAGAAAAGTAATTCTTGCCTTCAAATTCCTATCAAAAAAAAGAATAGGATTGGGAATCTATGAAAGTAGGGAATTGAGAGAATTTTATAAAATTTGGGATGAATCTAAACCAATAACTGATTGTGTTTGCACCTATGAGGGGCAGATATTTGCAAGGATTGATGGAAAAAGAGAAAAATTAGATCTCAAAGAGCACACAATGCCATTTAAAACAAAACATAGATCTAGTGCCTAATTATAAAAAAGAGAACAGAGCATTTTTTAATGATTAGAGATGATTGTATTCATGTCAGAAGAAAATGAACGCGAATCAAAAGAAATATCATCAGATATAAAATCCATATTGGATTCAGATACAGCTAAATCCAGAACTGTTTTTGAAGAATTTACAGATGAAAGGATTCTTGTAAGTTATGATGCATTTGGAACAAAACAAATGAAAATCAAAATAATTGAAGTTTCAGATGAAAATACTGCATCAAAATGGAAATTTGGAGATCGTGTCAAAGTAACTAAAATTCTAGTCACAATAAAATATCTAACATCACAAGAAGTCGAAGAGCGTGAATTTGACATTGAGGCAATTGAACGCGAATTACAGGAAAAAAGACACTATAGTTCATCAAATAGATGGATTCCAGCAGATGAAATCAAAAATGGGTACGTTGTAGGTTCAAGACATACAACTCTAATCAGTGACGCCTCTGCCTTAGACTATATTGTATTTTGATTTAGAAAAATCATTAATCCACGTTGAACAAATTTGAACTAAAAACCTTTAAGGAACAGAATTTGAAATCTGAAATATGATTACAAAAACAATCAAAGTCAATGGAACTGAATTTAGACTAACATTAACGGATCAAATAATTAGCCAGGTAAATAATCTTAAAAGTTTGTATAATGCAGCATTTGAAGATCCTGAAAGTTTTGAGGAAGTAAGTGCAGATATTTCAAGTACAATACAGGAAATTGCAACATCCATACAACCAGAACCAACAGATAGTGATCTTGATGGATTGATTCAAGAAATTATCAAAGTTGTAGATAACAGAGCAACTGAAATGGAATTAGAGTTATCAGATAAACCAAGTACAAAAAAATTAGACAAAGCCAAAAAATTAATTGGGAAAAAATCCAAATCTAAAAAATAGTAGCATTTGACCATAAAATCAGAAAAATTTCAAGTACTAGTTATATTGTAATTAAGATACAGAAAGACATGGCAAATAGTTGTGAATGTGGCATATGTGATCATCAATCAGAGGAAGAATGTATAAAAATGGAATGTCGATGCTGTTTAAATTTTCATGAAAGATCAGGTTCTAAAAGTAAGTAATCTAGATTTAATTTTTATAACAACTGCATTTTTTTGTAATATGATGTGTGCAGCCAATTAAACGATGATCTTGGCAACCACATAAAATACATTTTTTCTTGCCTGTTTTCATAATTTTATACGTTCTCCAACATGCATTCTATTTTTTCCATTAATTGGTTTGATTCCAAAGATTCGAGAATTTTTAATCGGATATTTTTTAATCGTTTTGAATCCTCAGAGTATAATTCACTCATAGTCTCTATCTCTTTTTCAAAAGAGTAATTTTCCAAATTAAATTCAATTTTGGATTTTAAATCTAAAAAATCACTAGATGGGGATTCCAAAGTATCAAATTTATCTAGTATAACCTGAAAGAAACCATTAATTTTAAAAAGTTGTTTTTTAATTATATCTAAATCTCCAAAATTATCTTCAAGTTTTGCCAACATGTCATGAGAAATGAGGATCTTTTCTAGAATGCTTTTTAGATGTTCGTTAAAAGTTACCATGATTACATTTAGAGCATTGTAATTTAATCTAAAGTTTACGAATAAAAGTTAATTATCTGTTTGATTGGATTTTACTCTTAACTTTAAATTATCACTAATTCCGCTAACTGACAATGCAAGGTGATGCTTATCTCAAATGTATTGATCTACGTTGTGGATTAGAGTATCCAATAAAGAGCATTAATGTTGAATGCAAAAATGGTCATCTGCTAGATGTAAAATACAAAAATAAACCTTCAGATAGACTTAAAAAAGTATTTTATAAAAGGCGTAATTCTCAAGGAAACATATTTGATGAAAGTGGAGTTTGGCGATTTAGAGAATTACTTAATTTTTGTGAAATAGATACAAAAAATCTTGAACAATGTTCAAAATATCTAGTTTCACTTGATGGTGCAGAGGGTAGACAATCAAAACCATATCAAATGTCAAAAGTTGCAGAATTTATTGGAATTTCTAATAATAATTTATGGTTGCAACCAGAAGGATACAATCCAAGTGGTTCATTCAAGGATAACGGAATGGCAACCGCTGTGACACATGCAAAAATGGTTGGTGCAAAAAAAATTGTTTGTGCGTCAACTGGAAACACTTCAGCTTCTGCAGGTATGTTTGCAGCAAACGAGGGAATGCAATGTGACGTATACATTCCAGCAGGTCAAATTGCTCCAGGCAAACTAAGTCAAGCATATCAGTTTGGAGCCCAAATAGTAGAAGTAGATGGAAATTTTGATGATGCACTCAAACAATCACTGGATGATGCAAAAAATCATAATGGATACACAGTAAATTCGATAAATCCATTTAGAATTGAAGGACAAAAAACAATTCCTTATAGAGTTTTAGAATATTTGAAATGGGAAACACCTGATTGGATTGTATATCCAGGCGGGGCATTAGGAAATACATCTAGTTGTGGAAAAGCATTAATGGAATTATACGAATGGGGGTGGATAAAAAAAATACCACGAATTGCAGTGATAAATTCGGATGGTGCAAGCACATTATCTGATTTGTATAATGGTAAATTTGAGGGGGAGGAATTGCGATGGAATAAAGGCAATCCAAATACAGAATTAATTACAAGATATTATGATCATTTAGACAAACAACGAATTAGACCAAAAACAAAAGCTACTGCAATACAAATAGCAAGACCTGCGAATATACTAAAAGGGATTCGCGCATTAGAATTTACCAATGGTGTAGTAACATCAGTTACAGATTCTGAAATGTTGGATGCAATGTCCATTGTTGGTTTGAATGGATTTGATTGTGAAATAGCATCAGGGGCATCAGTTGTTGGAATTAAAAAACTGATAAATGAAGAAATAATCAAAAAAGATGATGTGGTTGTAGGGATTCTTACAGGCAGGCAAAAAGATGCAATGCTGCCAGTAGAGTACCACAGTAATCCTAAAAATAAATTTGCGATTCCACCAAAAAATTAGCCTCAATTAAGAAATTTATTTCATTAAATATTATTTTTATGCCTTAAGCCTTAAAAGTGGGTTTTATAAAATAATTACAACCAAGACATGGTGTATAAAAAATAAAATGAAGAGCATGCAATGTTCTGACAAACTTTTTTGGAGGATAAAATGGTAGAAATTTGGGTAGAGTATATAGTATTAGCTGCGCTCATAGGACTTTCAGCATTTTTCAGTGGAGTGGAAGTTGCAATGGTTGGAATTCGAAAATCCACTGTAACTCAATTACTAAAGGACAAAGTCAAAGGTGCAAAGGCATTACACAAATTTACATCCAATCCAAGTTGGATGATGTCAAGTGTTAATCTAGGAAACAATCTTACTAATGTGGCAGCATCCGTTTTTGCAACAAGTATTGCAATCAGAACTTTTGAAAATTATGGGTTAGAAATTGCAGAAGGCGTTGCAGTTGCAATTACAGTTGGAGTCATGACATTCATGATTTTAGTGTTTGGTGAAATCACTCCTAAAATATATGCCAATGCTAATTCTACTAAAACTGCACTTAGATGTGCGCCATTATTATTGATTTTCAGCTATGCATTATGGCCAGTTGTCAAACTTTTTGAGATAATTACAAAAACAATAATCAAATTAACTGGAAGCAGTTATCAGCCGCCACCAATTACTGAAGAAGAGATCAAAGGTATTGTTGCACAGGGTTTGGCAGATAACGTACTTGAAAAAGATGAAAGTGAACTAGTTCACAGTGCATTAGAGTTTGATGATACTGTAATTAGAACAGTAATGACGCCACGAACAAAAATGTTCACATTGCCTGCAAAAATGCTTCTTTTTGAAGCATTGCCACTAATTAGTGAAAATTTACATTCAAGAATCCCAATTTTTGGAGAAACACGTGATGATATTATTGGATTTGTTCATGTAAGTGATATTTTAATTCACATACAAAAAGAAAATAAAATGATTACATTAGAACAAGTTTCAAGAAAACCTGTTTTTGCATCCCAAGAAAAAATGGTAAGTTCTCTGCTTAAAGAAATGAAAGGTAGAAAAACACACATGGCGATAGTTATTGATGAGCATGGCGGAGTGGAAGGATTGGTCACATTGGAAGATCTCATTGAGGAAATAGTTGGAGACATTGAAGATGAAACAGATGATACACCATCAAAAAAATTTGAATCCATTGACAAAGACACAATAATTACAAATGGTGATATTGAAATCAAACAAATTAATGAAATTTTTAAATCAGAATTACCTGAAGGGGATAACTATGCATCACTTAATGGATTACTACACGAAAAATTAAAAGACATAGCTAGAGAAGGCGACAAGCTTGAAATTGATAACATTCGCATTGTTATTGAAAAAGTAATAAAAAATAAACCGGAAAAAATCAGAATTGAACGTATAAAAAAATAAATTAATTTTTTCTTGCAAAGTGTTCTTGTAATTTTTTCTTTTTTTCTTTGAGATTAAATATTGATTCAGTATGTGCAAATGAATCACTATATGATCTATCAAAGAGCATTGCTTGCAATAACATGTGATTTTCAGGTATCACAATTCCAGTTTGATCATCTGAATACATTAATTGCACAGTATCACCATTTGAGACAGTCATGTTTGCATGAATGTGAATCATGTTTGTATCAGTGAAATTAAAGTTCATACTTTGTGCATAGTCGCGTATCTCTTTAGTGCCTTTGGCAGTCCAAAGAATTGCTACTCCAAATTCATTTTTGAATACATCGTGTATTTCAGAAATAGGAGGCGCTGTGTCATTAAAACGAATATCCATAATGTGTAAATGCATTTGTCTAGTTGGGACTTTAATTGCACGAACAAATAGAGGCGCATCTTTTCCAAAATATGTTTTGACATCATCTCCATGATGAGGCATTTCACTCATTTCTATTGTATCAATTACATGTTTTTCGGTTTGCTCTAAATCAGCTGAGCGTCTTACAAGAGTTACATCAAATCGTACTAGTTGTTTACCAAATCTATCTCGTAGTGGTTCCAATATACGTCCCATACCAGTAACATTACAGCTACCTTGCATGACGTGTTTCTTACCAATAGCCAAATCATAATTTGCCCTTGAATTAAATAATAAATCAGATACAGCCTCAGTTCCCAAGATAGTTTCACCGCCTTGATAAATTACCTTTACATTTTTTGAATCATATAGATTTTTCTTGTTTACATATCCAACTCCACCAGGTGATGCATCAATAACTAAATCACAATCACTAATTGCAGATTCAATTGTGCCAGATATTTTGTAATTTGTAAAATCATTTAATTTTTTTTGTGGAACATATACATTTAATCCACGAGAAATAGCTAAATTCACATCATCATCTGGAGAATATTTTCCAACACCGATTACAGTAATTTCAGAATCATCTTTTAAAAATGATGTAATTCTACTTCCAATAGAACCATAGCCATTTACAAAAACTTTATTCATATTTTTTCTTATAGTTTCCCATTTATTTAGATTAGTTTAGTAATTTACAGTATAATTGAAACTGAGGCTGTTCTTTCTAAAGTAAAGTGTTTTATTTAATTTTAATTACATGTATTTTGTATACAAAAAATAGAAATGTATTTTAAAAATACCGTAAAAATTTTTAATCAGATGAATTCATCATATCAATTTACAAAAGACTAAATGACTCAAAAAATTCACAAGTTTATTGATTCATGCTCCCTCTTTGGCAATTGGTGCAGGTATTGCATCAGTTGTAATTATTGCAGTATTTTTTACATTTGGTGCATTAAATGATGAGCATGCACTTACAATAGAGCCAGTAAAAGCAATTCAAGATACAGGACCTGCACAAATTACAGCTGCCACATTTATGGAAAACGGTTCACCGATTCATGGAGATTCAAATGCGCCAATTACAGTGGTGGAATTTGGTGATTATCAATGTTATTTTTGTAATCAATATTTTCATTCCACTGAAAAAGAGATTTTCAAAAAATTTGTAGAAACGGGCAAAGTCAAAGTAATTTTTAAAGACTATACGATTATTGGTGAAGATTCAGTTTCTGCAGCAAACGCTGCTCATTGTGCAGATGATCAAGGATTATTTTGGGCATACCATGATACTTTATACAATCATTGGACTGGTGAAAATAACGGTTGGGCATCACCTGCAAACTTGATTAGCTATGCAGACAAATTAGAACTTGACATGGATACATTTTCTAAATGTGTCTCAGAATCTAAACATAAATCAACCATAGCAAATAGCAACAAAGATGCAAAAGATTTAGGATTAACTGGAACTCCAGCATTTTTTGTAATTGGTCCAGATAACAAAGTTACAAAATTAGTAGGCGCTCAGCCTTTTGAGACATTTGAAAAATTATTTAATTCAATGCTGGAAAAATAAAAATTATTTATAAAAAATATAAATATCTAAAAAAAAATATACGTATGATCAGCGATTATTTCTATATCCTTATATGCCAATAAACTAGGCAAGCTCTAATGACGGCAGGTATAGATGATATTGCAATTTACATACCACGACTCTACATAGACGCAGCAGATTTTGCAAAAGCTAGAGGAGTGGACCCAGAGAAACTTCAAAAGGGTTTAGGCGTATCGCAAATGGCAATTGTTGATACAAATCAGGATCCAGCATGTCTTGCAGCAAACGCATGTCTTAAAATTATGCAAAAAAACAAATTATCTCCAGAATCAATTGGAAGATTATACATTTCAACTGAATCTTCTTTTGATGAATCAAAAGCAATGAACTCCTATGTAATTGGTATGTTGGAACAAGTTTACGGTCAAGGTGCTTTTGAACACTGTGGTGGTGTTGAAACAAAATTTGCTTGTGTTAGTGGCTCTTACGCATTATATGATAATGCCAATTGGGTACGAGCTGGTGAGGCAGAAGGCAAACATGCACTTGTTGTTGTATCAGATATTGCAAAATATGACATGGGCACAAGTGGAGAAATGACACAAGGTGCAGGTGCGGTAGTAATGCTAATCAATGACAAACCAAGATTACTAGCTTTTGATCCTAAAGTAACTGCAACTTCAATTAAAGACGAATATGATTTTTACAGACCATTTGGAAAAGAAACACCCATCGTGCATGGGCAATACTCTAATCTATTATACATGATTCAAGTAAGAAAGGCACTTGAAACTTACAAGAAAAAAGCTTTGGCATCAGGATTAATGAAATTAGAAGCAGGTGAATCAGTACTTGATCACATTGATTATCTGAACATGCATTTACCATACAGCAACATGGGAAAAAAGGCTCTTGCATACCTTGTAAGACATGAATGGCGTCAATTACCAAGATGGAAAAAAATAATTCAAGAGATAGGATTACCAGAACCGGTTCCAAAAGACCCACGTGGAACCATAGAATCAGTACTAGGGGATCAAGAGTTCATGGCAAAAGACCACGAATTTACAAAATTATTTACAAAGACAAGTGAATTTCAAGAAATTTATGAATCAAAACTTGCCAGTTCCCTAATTGCATCAAAAATGATTGGAAATCTGTACACTGCATCATTATATCTTGGATTTAGAAGCTGTCTTGAATTTGAATATCAGAGAGGAATAGATTTGAATGGAAAAAGAGTAGGATTTGGCTCATATGGAAGTGGTAGTAGTGCAATGGTCTTTAGCGGATTAATTCAGCCAGAGTATAAGGAAATTGTCAAAGATATGAATTTGGAGGCAGAACTTGCGCCAAGACGAAAATTAACATTAGAAGAATATGAGATACTACATGAAAACAAGCTTACCCCTGAAGAATCAATGCTACATACAAAAAAAGAGTTCATTCTAGTTGATGTAAATACCACGGTCGAATCAATGGGCGAAAGACGCTATATATTCAACGAATGATCAACGAATCAAATGAGATCAAAGATTTTCTTTTTGATTATCTAAATAAATCCGAAGATCAAACTCTGATAAGTGAATTAAAATTTTCAGACATAATTGATAATGTTTTAGAGAATTGTTTTGACAAAGTTGTATCTATAGGTAAAAAAGAAGAAAGTCTCGCAATTCTTGCAACAGGATTACTGCATTATCTTTTAACAAATGCGTTGATATCCAGTCAAAGAAAAGTTGAATTTAATGGAATAAATGTAGATATTGTAATTCCAGATTTAAAAACACTTGAAGGTGATGCAAAAAAAACTTTGATTTTATTTATTGTGGATACAGATAATGAAATTATTATAAAGCAAAGAATTGCAGAATTATATAAAATTCAGCCAAATAAAGAAAATATTTGGATTATTAGTGGCAAAAATTACTCTATTTCAAATAAAATATATGTAATTGAAAAGAAAAATTCATCGTTTTCAAACATAATTTTTGATATTGCAAAATTTGTAAATGTTCAAGGTCAAAGTAAATTAAAAATTTTACGAATTTAATATAGATTTAAAATCTATATTTTTTTTAAAAATTTGATATAGTGATTTTTCAGTAAAATTATTTATGCGTGGAATTGTGCCCAACATAGGTACATTTGTTAAATTTTCCAAGTCTCTTTTTAGCTGCTTGGCATCATATCCACCAGGATGAAAATTATTAATTATAATTCCTTTGATTGGAATTTTATATTTTTTACACATGATACATGTCATAATTGTATGATTTATGGTACCAATTTTGTTTCCTGCAACAATTATTGCAGGTAATTTCATGTCTTTGATTAAATGTGTCACAAAATAATTTTCAAGTATTGGAGTCATAATTCCACCCATTCCCTCAACTAAAATCATTGAATGTAATTTAGATAATTTTTTAAATTGACTTAAAATAAGTTTGATGTTTGGTTTTATTTTTAAATTTTTAAATGCAGTGTACGGTGATGCCATAATTGGAAAAAATTGTGGGTTTAGTGACGTTTCTAAATCATTTACTTTGGCAGCATTTACCAAAATTTGCACATCTTTTGATTTAAATCCTGTTTTCTGTTTAATTCCTGCAGCAAATGGTTTCATTATACCAACATCGATTCCCATTTTACGTAAAGTTACTGCAATACCTGCAGATACGTATGTTTTTCCAATATCTGTATCAGTTCCAGTAATAAATAATGAATTCAACTTGAAGTGATTTGAATTTTTGTCTATTTGAATTTTACATTAAATAATATCAATAAATACAAAATACATTGTAAGATAGAGATTAATTATTAAGAACCAATTAAATTCAAAGATCGTTTGAAAAAGAAGAGTTTTGTTTGGCATCCAAATACACAGATGAGTGAATGGGATTCATTTACTGAGATAATTAAAGCCAAAGGCATGTGGCTTACAGATACAAGTGGAAATAATCTGTTGGATGGAGTTGCGTCAATGTGGTGTAACGTGTGGGGTCATTCAAAACCAGAATTAGTCAATGCAATTCTTAAACAAAGCAAAAAGTTACAGCATTCTTCAATGTTTAATTTAACAAATGAACCTGCAGAAAAATTAGCCAAAAGTCTTGTAGAGATTTCACCTGGCATGTACAAGGTATTTTATTCCGATAACGGTTCATCTGCAATGGAAATTGCATTAAAATTGGCATTACAGTATTGGAATAATATCGGGGAGACAAAGAAAACAAAAATCGCCACACTAGAAAACGGGTATCATGGAGATACATTTGGCGCCATGTCTGTTGGATATATTCCAGAATTTTTTGGTAAATTTAAAAAACAGTTATTTTCAACAATACAAATTCCAGTACCAAATGAATATAGAATTCCAAAAGGATTTACATTTCAAGATTATCAAAATACATGTTTAGAAAAAATAGAAAATAAATTTCTTAAAGATAACAAAATTGCAGCGTTTGTCATGGAAAGTGGAGCACAAGTTGCAGGTGGAGTAATTATATTTCCAAAATATTTTCAAAGTAAAATAAGCAAATTATGTAAAAAATACAACATATTGCTTGTACTAGATGAAATAGCTACAGGTTTTGGACGTTTAGGCTCCATGACTCAATACACAGAACAAAAAAGTAGTCCAGATATTGTAGCATATGGAAAAATGTTAACTGGTGGATATATGACAATGGCTGCAACTTTAACCAATAAAAAAATATATGATTCATTTTTAGGTAAATTCAATGATTGGAAACACCTATTTCATGGTCACACATTTACTGGAAATCCAATTGCAGCTGCAGTTGCAAATGAAAATCTAAATTTATACAAAAAAAATAATTTAATTAAAAAAATACAAAAAACCTCAAAAATTTTTGAACAATATTATGAAACATTATACAAAAATGAACTAGTTGGAAACATTAGACATAAAGGAATGCTCATGGGAATTGAATTGGTCAAAGATAAAAAAAATAAAATCCCAATTAATCCTAAAAAATCTATAAATAAAATTATTTTTGAAGAAGGAAAAAAACAAGGGATCTATTTACGCACGCTTGGAAACATTGTCATGCTTGTGCCCCCATTAGCAATAACTGAAAAAGAATTAGATTTGCTTCTAGTAAAAACTGTAAAAACAATAAAATCGGCACAAAATCAGTTAATTTAATTTCAATAATTAAAATACTAAATGTACATGTATTTGCAATTATTTACGCATAAATCATACCCATACCTCACTAATCTTTTTTAATGGAATTTCAAATAAAATTACAATGACAGAAATGTTTGAATTTATTAAAGAATGTAAAGAAAAAGTATTTTCCGGAATTGGAATAACTAGTAGTGATGTGGAGATTTTATTCAGTATTTCAGATCAGCATATACGAGAATTGGCACTAGCTGCAAATCAAATCACTAGAGAATTTAATGGAAATAAAGTAGACGTAGAACAATTAAACAATATTAAAAAAAACGCATGTAGTGAAGACTGCACATTTTGTGGTCAATCTGCATTTTTTGATACAGGTATTGAAACATACCAATTACCGACACCAGAACAAGTTGTAATTAAAGCAAGTAAGGCAAAAAATGAAGGAGCTGAATCATACTGTTTGGTTGCAGCATGGAGAGAACCATCAAACAAAGACTTTGAAAAAGTTTGTCATATAATTCAGGAAATAAATGACAAAGTTGGAATTAATGTCGAGTGTAGTTTAGGATTTTTAACAATACAACAAGCAAAAAAACTCAAGGAATTAAATGTAAAAAGATACAATCATAATTTAGAAACGTCAAGATCCAAATTTTCGGAAATATGTACAACTCACACATATGATGACAGATTAAAAACATTACAAATTGCACGCTCGGCAGGGTTGGAGTTGTGTACAGGTGGAATTATCGGATTGGGGGAAACACAAAAACAACGAATGGAGCTAGCCATTGAATTATCAGGCTTGTATCCAGAAGAAGTAACAATAAACATACTAGTTCCAGTCCCTGGAACTCCTTTAGAATTACAAATAAAATTAGAAAACTCGGAAATTATCAAAATGTTTTCAATTATACGATTTCTTTTGCCAGAATCTGTAATTAAAATTTCAGGTGGACGAGAAACAAATCTTGCAGATTCAGGAAAAGAGTTATTGAATAGTGGAGCAAATGGGATAATTACATCAGGCTATCTAACAATGGGTGGAAATGATTCTGAAACGGATATAAAAATGATAAAAAATATGGGACTTGAAATTTAATAATTTAAATAAATTATTTTAACAAGCACAAATATGAAAAGAAAGGGATTTACGCACGATGTTATTTATTTCAAACTAGTTCCACTTGAATCATAAACTAAACTATGTAGATTTTGAATTAAATCAAATTAAAAAAAATAATCTGTATAGAAAATTAAGACATAGTAAATCAAATCAAGGCAATATCACAATTAATGGAAAAAAATTACTAAATCTATCTTCAAATGATTATCTTGGAATGCCAGTCACAAAAATAAAAATAAAACAAATGCAATCAAGTTCAAGACTGGTTTCAGGAAATGATGAGATTTATAAAAAATTAGAAGAAAAACTTGCAAAGCACAAATCACAGCAATCCAGTTTGATTTATCCAACTGGATACATGGCAAATTTAGGTTCAATTACAGCATTAATAAAAAAAGGAGATTTAATTTTAAGTGATGAACTAAATCATGCAAGCATAATTGAATCATGCAAACTTGCAGGTGCAAAAATATCTATTTACAAACACAATGACATGAATAATTTAACAAAGAAACTCAAAGAGGGAAAAATGCGCAAATATATCATAACTGAGGGAATTTTTAGTATGGATGGTGATTTCTCAAAACTTGAAGAAATTACAGAGATTGCAGATAAATCAAATGCAATAACAATACTTGATGATGCTCACGGTGATTTTGTTGTTGGAAGAGATGGAAGGGGAACTCCAAATCTATTCAATGTTGCAAAAAAAATTGATTTGTATATTAGTAGTTTGAGTAAAGGTCTGGGATCATTTGGAGGATACGTTTCAGCGCAAAATAATGTAATAGATTTATGTATAAATAAATCAAAATCATTTATCTATACATCTGCACTTCCATCATTTTTAGTAGAATATTCATTAAAAAGATTTGAATCAAATAGAGAAAAACAAAGAAAAAAACTGGAATTAAATACAAAATTACTCGGTAAAGGTTTAAGACAAATTGGATATGAAATTGATTCAAAATCACAAATAATTCCAATTATTATCGGAGACGAAAAAACTGCAATGCAGTTTGGAGAATTTCTTTTTAAAAAAAGTATCTTTGTTCAACCAATCAGATATCCTACTGTGCCTAAAAACAAAGCAAGATTACGAATTTCAGTTACTGCCTGGTTAACAAAAAAAGATATTAATTTTACATTAAATATTTTTGAGCAGGCAATTAAAAAATTCAAAATATAAATTAAAACATTTTTAACAAAGATAAAATTGAAAATAATTTCAAAAAATTAATTTTCAATTAAAATTATGCACATATACTACTACCTAAACATATCAAAGCTACCAATTGCAGGTGAGCCCATAAGTACAGCAAAGATAACAACTATTCCCAATAAAATACCTACTGAAATAAATCGCTTATTCATACAAAATTAAAATTTGTCCCAGATAAAAATGAGATGCATTTCCACTAGTCAATAAAAATAGGAATGCGGGGATTGATATAAAAAATGAGAACAAGGTTGCAATTTTAGCTGCGGGATATACAATATTGTAACTAGTAAAGAGTCATCTGAGCACAAATTGGAAATCAAAATCAACAATCCAGGATTTCAAATATACGCATTTACTTTTGGATAGAATGTAACTCAACTCCCATGTTACTGTAGTTACACATAGACAAGTGACAATTTCATTTAAAACTAAATTGCATATTACTATTGAGGAAATATAAGTTTGATAAGTAATTCATGGAATAAAGAAGAGGGTGAAAGCATATCTCACAAAGTAATGAGCAGCTTAAAACCAGAAGTTCCATTAAAAAATAGAATTGAAGAAGCACAAAGAAAATTAGAAATTCAAATTAGCAAATTACAAGGAATTACAGAAAAATTACAAGTGAAACATGACATGATTTTTGACAAAGTTGTATCTGCACAAAAATCACACAATAATGCATATGCTCAAGCTTATGCAACAGAACTGGGTCAAGTAAGAAAAATGAAAAATATGGTCAGTAATGCTAAACTTTCAATGGAACAAATTCACCTCAGACTTAACACAATGTCTGAACTTGGAGATGTTGTTGTGACACTTAGTCCATGTATGTCAATAATCAAAGGATTAAGTCCATCACTTAATGGAATAATGCCAGAAGCAACATCTTCAATGGGAGACTTGTCACAATTATTAGGCGATATGATGGTTGGATCGTCCATGGAAGGTACAAGTATGCTGAGTTCTTCAAATACAACTAATGCAGACACATTGGCAATTTTAGAGGAAGCACATTCAATTATTGCAGGACAAACACAGGTATCCATTCCAGATATTCCTGAAAACTTGAAACAAGAAAGTACACAAACAAGTAAATCAGATATACTAAGTGAATTAGAATAAAGTTACTTTATTTTCTTTTTACTTTTCTGAACTAAAATTTTTTTAATTCTGGATATTGTTGGATAACTGTACCCTCTACGGCGATAGTTTGCAATCATCATTTTCCAATTTTTTAATCTCCATTGAGCTTGCTCAGATGTAACTGAATGTACTTCTTTTTGGATTATACTTTTTCTTCCAACTTTTAGTGTTCCAGCATCTTTTGCAGACCACCTATTTTTAGCAAATTTTAATCCAGATAAAATTTCAGAGATTGGCATTTCCTTGAAATATTCCCGTAGTTTTTTGAGTTCAATTTCTGTAGGTTGTGCTGAAAATTGGAATTGAATTTCAGGTTTTTGCATGAAATTCAATAAAGATAATAGTTTAAGAAATTCTTGCTGAATCAGATTTAACTAAAACAGAAAAAAATCTAAAGAAATCATAATTTCAGCATTAACAGTCGATGATTTTTAAGCTTGAATTTTTACAAATATTCATATACATTCCAAATCCAAAAATAAATACACCAAAGAGAATCAACGGAACTAAAATGAAAATTTTTGTCTTCAAACCCATATTGTTGAGTAATCTTATTCATATAAAATTCAAGAGATCTATTCAACTGTAATAGTAAATGTGCCTCTAGTTTTTGGATTTTGTAATAGGGAAATCATTTCTCTTGGAATAAGATCTGATGTCTTGTCGCATTTTACAGCCAATGTTCGAGGACATATAAAATCACTTTTTCTTATCACAATATCTTCCATATGAGTTAAAATAAGATTTTCATTGCCCATACCATTAACAATGAATTCATACGGTCCAACTTTGATTGAAAATATAACTTTGGAGTTTGTGTTTTGTAGTTTTTTTTTCAATAAATCAGGTAAATCAGCACAACTGGCAGTTGCATTCACACCAATAATACAATCACCACTTGGAGTAAGATGGGATTCTTTAGTAATTTCAATTGTTCTTGTATGATTTGAACGAATATTTTCATGACCTGTAAATTCAATATCAAATCTCATTGGAAAATGAATAATCTGACGCAAATTAAACTTTGATTCATACAACACATATAGAAAATATTTTCTTTTTTCAAGAGCATATGAAATATTCTTAAATTAATTATGAATCAAATGTTAAAAAAAGGATTTTTATAAAAGTTACCCATGCGGGCATATAAAATAATAAAAGTTATTTATAAAAAATAGTTAAAAATTAGAAAATGGTACTAATCAAAATTATAGTCTTAGATTAAAGTATAAAAAAATGAATTTACCGTAAATAGATAGTATAATCAAGATAAATATTTTATAAATTATAAAAAAATTTAATTGAAATTTGCATCAAAAGATAAAATAGACAAGTGAATTATTCCATCTCAAATAAATATATTTGAGATCATATAAAAATAATGAATTCAGGTATTTTAATTCTTGGCAAAAATTTGAAAACAATGAATCCTGTCTGACTATCATCAATGTTTATTTCAGACATATTCATCTTCAAGCCTAAGATCTAAAACAGAGATAAAAGATACGCCAAGAACAAGTACAACCAAAATAGAAACTATGAGAAATTTATTCAATAATTAAGTAAATGTTTTATTAACTGAAGAATTTGCGATTTAAGCAACGCTTTAATTAAACTTTCAAAGATTGAAATTAAATGCTTCCTGCACAACAAGGTTACGATAGAGCAATCACTGTATTTTCTCCAGATGGTAGATTATACCAAGTTGAATATGCTATTGAGACTGTAAGAAGAGGAACCATCGCAGTCGGGGTTAAATCCAAAGAGGGGATTGTGATTGCAGTTGAAGAAAAACCAAGAAAATTACAAATAACAGATATCGCTCAAAAAATATTTCAAATAGATGATCATGTTGGGGTTGCAGCTGCGGGATACATTCCAGATGCAAGAAGCCAAGTGGATAAAGCAAGATTTTTTTCTCAAAGTAACAAAATGGTTTATGATGAGGCAGTTGAAGTTGAAACAATTGCAAAACATTTAGCTGATCAATGTCAACAATTTACCCAGTATGCTGGAGTTAGACCTTTTGGAGTTTCATTAATTTTAGGGGGCGTAGTAAACAACAACACACAACTTTACTTGACAGACCCAAGTGGAACTTACATTTCATATGATGCAATTGCTATTGGTTCAGGTTCTGATGAGGTAACAGGCTTTTTAGAAAAAACATACAAAAAAGAATTAACTTTAGATGAAGCCTCAGTGCTTGCATCTGCAGCAATATATCTATCAAGTGAAGACAAGGAAGGAACAAGTCATATCAGAATGGCACAAATTAAATCAAAAACAGGTTTGTTTGAATTGATATCTGATGATGAAATAGCAAAATATGCAAAAACTGCTAAAGAAAAATATCCTCACGAAAAGAAATAACCATTACCAGTTGGATTTAATTTGAAAATATCTATTGCAATTCCAGAATCATCTTTATCTGATGAATCATTAAAATTAGATAAAACTAGAAAGATATCTGTTCTTGCAAGAGCTTGTGCAATTTTTAAAATAGATACAATTTACGTCTATCAAGAAGGAAACTATGGAGAAGACGGAAGTTTACTGGTAACTATTTTAAAATATTTAGAAACACCACAATTTTTACGAAGAAGACTGTATCAAAAAATGAACGAATTAAAATTTGCAGGTGTTTTATTACCTTTGAAAATTCCCAGTCATTCAACACCGGCGAATCCTAAAAAAATAGTTGCAGGAGATGTAAGAGAAGGAGTTGTCGTAAGTATCAAAGGAAATAGATTCGTAGATGTAGGAATTAATGAATACATACCATTTTTTGGAAAAGAAAATGTCGGTAAAAGAGCAACAGTTCAATTCAAAACAGGTTATCCAGATTTTTCAGTTAAAGAAATTCAAAAAAGTGAAGCTCCAGCATATTGGGGATACACCGTAAAAGAAAGAGCCAGTTTGTTTTCATTGCTAACTGAATGGCAAGGAAATACAATCATTACATCAAAAAAAGGAAGAACAGCAACAAAAGAGCAATTGACAAAATATCTAACATCAGATCTACCGTTGCTGGTAGTTTTTGGCTCACCTGAAAAAGGAATTCATGAAATACTTGGCGGTAAAATGAAAAATGTCCAAAATGCTAAAACATTAAACTTTTTTCCAAATCAAGCAACAGAAACAGTGCGTTTAGAAGAAGCACTTTTAGGAACACTTTCAATAATTAACGCATACAAATTAGGCTAAACAAGAACATGGTTGAAAAAAGAAATTTTCTAATTTTGGCAATGATTTTAGGTTTAGCTGGAATAATTATTGGTGGAATATCTATTTGGAATTTTGCAAATAATTTACTAGTTCCAGGAATCTAATTGAAATAGTTCGTTAACCAAATAATTTTCATGGGTTAACCATATCTCACATGGTTTATTACACGGTTGGAAAGGATTTGAAATATCCATGGGTCATAGAAAATACGCTCAACCACGTAGAGGAAGTGCAGCATACTATCCTAGAGTACGTGCCAAAAGTATGGAAGCCAGAATTAGAACATGGCCAAAAAATGATTCAGATCAACCAAAAATTTTAGCCCATTGTGGATTCAAAGCAGGTTGTGTACAATTAGTTACCATAGACGATCGTGAAAAAACTCCAAACGCCGGAAAACAACTTGTAAGTCTTGGAACAGTTTTAGTTACTCCACCAGTTTCAATATTGGGAATTAGAGGTTATTCAAAAGATCATTATGGATTACATGCAGAATTTGATGTGTATGCAAATGAATTTCCAAAAAATATTGCAAAAGAAATTAGTTTTAAAAATAAAGAAGGAGCACTTGAAAATGCAGAAAAAATACTAGGTAGAGTTAAAGAAATTTTTGCAATAGTTGCAGTTTCTCCACGATCTGCAGGATTAGAGCAAAAAAAACCATATGTCTTTGAAGCACTAGTAAGTGGCGGAGATGTAAAGAAACAATTTGCACACGTAAAAGAATTACTAGGTAAAGAAATTAAAATTGATCAGATTTTTGAAACAGGTGCAACAATAGATGTTGCAGCAATTACAAAAGGCAAAGGTGTACAAGGTGTCATTAAAAGATTTGGCGTAAAAAAGAAACAACACAAATCAAGAAAAACAGTTAGACAAGTTGCAACATTAGGTCCAATTTCACCAGCAAGTGTCATGTATTCAGTTCCTAGAGCAGGACAAATGGGATTCCACCAGAGAACAGAATACGATAAAAGAATTATGATGATGGGTAATACTGAAACTAATCAAATAAAAATAAATCCAGACGGAGGATACAAGCATTTTGGTTTAGTGAAAGGGGATTTCATTATTCTTAAAGGCTCAGTACCAGGAACATATAGAAGATTAATCAAATTAAGAAGTCAAATTAGAAATGCACCGGCAAAAATTACAAAACCAAATATTTTAGAGGTAGTTGTATAATGAAAACAACAACATACACAATAACAGGAACTAAAGACGGTGAAATGGAATTACCATTGATATTTTCAACTCCATTCAGAGCAGAACTAATTCATAAAGCATTTACAAATTTAACTTCACATAAATTCCAAAGACAGGGAAGACATCCTACTGCAGGCATGGACGTTGTAGCAAGATCAAATGATCCACCAACTGGACAACACACCGCACGTATTGCAAAAATGAAGGGTGGTGGTGGTGGAAGACAAGGTCAAGCTGGTGGTGTAGCTTCAGTGCGACAAGGCAGACAAGCTCATCCTCCAAATGTAGATAGAATAATTTTCAAAAAATTAAATAAAAAAGAAAATAAATTGGCATTGTGTTCAGCAATAGCTGCAACAGCCTCAAAAGATTTAGTACAATCAAGAGGTCACAAAGTAGAAGAGGTAATGTCATTCCCAATAATAGTATCAAATGATTTAGAATCTATTTCAAAAGCATCACAAATTTCCAAAGTTTTAGAAGATCTAAAACTAATGAAAGATGTAGATAGATTGCGAGATAGAAAACCACGTACAGGAAAAGCTTCACTTAGAGGAAGAAGTAAAAAAGTTGGAAAAAGCGTATTATTTGTCACAAAAGACATATCAAAAATAAGCAAAGCATGTGGCGCTTTACCAGGAGTAGAAGTAAGGGCTGCAAAAGATTTGAGTGTTTTAGATTTAGCACCTGGCTCTGATCCAATTAGATTAACAGTATATACAAAATCTGCAATTGAGGAAATTGCAAAAATTAAATCAGCACATTTAGAATTAATGGTGAAAATAAAATGAATGTAGAACAAGCAAGTAAAATCATTTTGAAGCCATATATCACTGAAAAGACATTTAGTATGATCGAAAATGAAAGCAAGATTTGTTTTATTGTAGATAGATCAGCGAGTAAACCGGAAATAATAGAAGCTGTAGTTACACTATACAATCAAAAAGTAATCAATGTAAACACTGCAAGAACAATTTATGGTAAAAAGGCATTTGTTAAATTTGAAACAACAGAAAAAGCAAGAGATTTAGCGACAAAGATAGGAATGCTCTAATATGGATAATAAAACTTTACAAATACTAACAGAGGAAAAATAAGATGGTCAAAGAATTTCTATATCGTGGATTACAAAGAGAAGCACTAGATAATATGTCATTAGATAAGTTATTTCAAATATTTAATTCAAGACAAAGACGATCACTTACACGAGGAATTACAGATGACAAAAGAAAGTTGATCGAGGAAATAAAATCAGCAAAAGCAGGAAAAATAAAAAATCCAATAAAAACTCATTCTAGAGATTTAATTATTTTACCATATATGGTAGATGTCACAGTCAATGTTTTCTCAGGTAAGGAATTCATTCCAGTTTTATTAAAAACTGAAATGATTGGTCATTATTTGGGCGAATATGTAATTACGAATAAGAGAGTTTCACACGGTGCCCCAGGTGTTGGAGCATCAAGATCCAGTCTCTACGTACCTCTAAAGTGATTATTATGAGCAGATTCAAATACGCATTTCAAAATTTTGACGCAACAAAGCATGTTCGTTCATCAATGAGAGAAAAAGGAATTTCACACAAACATGCACGTGAAGTAGCACTTTCAATAAAGGGATTATCGATTGAAAAAGCAAGAGATTACTTGCAAGCAGTAATCAAAAAAGAAAGAGCAATTCCATTCAAAAGATTCAACAATCAAGTTGGACATAGATCAGATCCTGGAATGATGTCTGGTCGTTATCCACAAAAAACAGTTAGAGAATTTATCAAAGTATTGGATAACTTGGAATCAAATGCAGAATACAAAGGAATGGATTTAGATAGATTAAAAATCATAAACGCTACAGTGCACAAAGGAGTTATTGTAAAGAGATTTATTCCAAGAGCAATGGGTAGTGCAACTCCAAAAAATAATGTATTGACACATGTAGAATTGGTGGCACAAGAGGTATAACATGTCTGCAGTCAAAAACGTAATCAAAGATAACTACAACATGATGCTTCTCAAAGATTATCTCAGAGTTGCAATCAAAGATGCAGGATTTTCACATGCAGAGATTTCAAAAACACCAACTGGAACAAGAGTTGTACTTCATGTAACACGTCCAGGTATTGTCATTGGAAGAAAAGGCACTGGAATTAGAGAGTTGACAGAAAAACTTGCATCAGAATTTAAATTAAAAAATCCACAGATAGCAGTTGAAGAAATTGCCAAACCGGAACTTTCACCAAGTGTAATGTGTAATAGAATGGCATCACATTTGGAACGTGGTACAGCGTTTAGACGAGCTACAATGTGGACATTAAAGCAAATTATGGAAAACGGTGCAATGGGTGTACAAATTACAATTTCAGGTAAATTACGAGGAGATCGTTCTGCATTTGAAAAACATGCAGCAGGAATTCTACCTAGGGCAGGACACCATGCAGAAGTAATTGTAGATGAAGATATTGTACATGTAAGAACAGCCATGGGATTAATTGGAATCAGAATACGAATTGCACGAACTGAAAAATTAATTCCAGAATTTGAATTTAAGACTCAAAAAACAAAGAAACTAAAACAAATCAAAGATACGGATACAGGAAAGATGAGAGACGAGACAGAAGGTGAACGTAAAGCAAGAACTGAATCTGAACAAATTGTAATTGAAGAAGAAAAAATGAAAGAACTTGAAACATTAGAAGAGGAAGAGGCAAAGTTACTGTAATGGCTCGCTTTAGCATGAAAACAATACGAGCGTTTAACGAAAAAGATCTTAAAGAGAAAATTCAAGAAACAAGAAGTGAACTTGCAAAATTAAGAGTCGATGGATCAAAAGGAACACTAAGAAAAGAAAGTGGAAAATTAAAGCCTCTCAGACATGACATTGCAAGAATGATGACCAG
>Ga0049084_10000044_pt1 | contig 42566 bp, 51 predicted proteins | sample GreLakmeON33MSRF_FD_66720 | JGI IMG/M metagenome (GOLD analysis project Ga0049084, IMG submission 66720) | Freshwater lentic microbial communities from great Laurentian Lakes, MI, USA - Great Lakes metaG ON33MSRF | ecosystem: Environmental > Aquatic > Freshwater > Lake | place: Great Lakes... | reverse complement strand
TGAGTGTGACGGGCGAGCTGATCAGCCCGATCGCGATGGATCAAGGGTTGCGGTTCGCGGTGCGCGAGGGCGGCAAGACCGTGGGCTCCGGCGTTGTCACCGAAATTCTGGCGTAAACATTGGCCCGATGAATAGAGGACTAAATGGTTAAGGTTGAGCAAAGAATCAGAATTCGGCTGCGCGGGTTTGACTACCGAGTCTTAGACCAGTCGGTGGCCGAAATCGTGGAGACGGTCCGTCGGAGCGGGGCAAAGGTCGTGGGGCCCATCCCGCTGCCTACGCGGATCGAGAAGTTTACCGTGCAGAGTGCGACGCATGCAGACAAGAAGGCGCGCGAACAGTTTGAAATCAGAACGCACAAGCGTTTGATGGACATCATGGACGCGACTCCTGAAACTATGGACTCCCTGATGAAGTTGAGCTTGGCCGCCGGCGTGGATGTCGAGATTAAGCTTTAAGGGTCAGATGACTGGCAAGGAACGTCACACATGACGAACGGGCTGTTGGGTAAAAAGCTGGGGATGACCCAGATATTTGACGAGACGCGGTTTACGCCCGTCACGGTGATCGAGGCGGGCCCTTGCCGCGTGGTCACGATTAAGACAAAAGAGCGCGATGGATACGAATCTGTCCAGCTGTCTTTTGGCGAAGTGAAAGAACGTAAGCTGTCGAAGGCCGAGCTGGGACACTTGAAGAAGACGGAGGCTCCGGCCACCTGTGTTCTTAGAGAGTTTGAGAAGGTCGGCGATGTGGAGATCGGGCAGTCTATCAAAGTCGATATCTTTAAAAAAGGCGACTGGGTAGATGTCATCGGGATTTCCAAGGGGAAGGGATTTCAGGGCGTGGTGAAGCGGCATCATTATGCCGGCGGCCCTGAGTCTCACGGGTCTATGTTCCACCGTCACCCCGGTTCGATGGGGGCCAGTTCGTATCCGTCCCGTGTCTGGAAAGGGAAGACCTTGCCGGGGCACATGGGGGCGAAGCGGATTACGGTCCAGCGATTGAAAGTTATTGAATCTAGGCCTGACGAGAATTTGCTATTTGTTCGTGGAGCAATTCCTGGCGCGGCAAACGGACTGATCATGGTGAGAAAGTCGAAGAAGGGGTAGGGCATGCCCACGGTTGATATCGTTGATCTGAAGAAGCAAAAAGTCGGCTCAGTCGATCTTCCTGATGAAGTATTCGGCTGCAAGCTGCACACGTCTTTGGTGCACGAGGCGGTGGTGATGCAGCGTGCCTGTGAGCGTCAGGGCACAGCGTCCACATTGCGCCGCGGCGAAGTGGCTGGGTCTGGAAAGAAGCCTTGGAAGCAAAAGCATACGGGGCGCGCGCGAGCCGGATCGATTCGCTCGCCTGTATGGCGCCACGGCGGGTCGGTGTTCGGACCGAAGCCGCGTGATTATTCCTACAGCATGCCGAAGAAGAAGTATCGTGCTGCGCTGCAGAGCGCACTCTCAGCTAAGCTGGCGGATGGACAGATTGTGGTGGTCTCGAATCTGTCGTTGGCGGAGCCGAAGACGAAATTGTTGGCCAAGGCCTTAGAGAATTTCGGCGCCGGTGCCTATGCCTTGATCGTGGCTGGCGCAGGCCATGCGGGATTAGCGCAGGCGGCTGGTAATCTGCCGAATGTTTGTGTGGTGGGCCCTGAAGGATTGAATGTCTATGACATTGTCCGTGCGGAACTAATTATGATTTCTGAGCGCGAGTTGACGCGGCTGAAGGAGGTCTGGGCATGAAGGCTGGTCTCCATAGCATTCTGTTGCAGCCGTTGTTGACGGAAAAGATCACGGCCATGCGGGAAGCCAATAATACGGTAGCCTTTCTCGTGCATCCGGACGCGAATCGTGTCCAGATTAAGCAAGCGGTCGAGACGCTGTTGAAGGTGAAGGTCGAACGCGTGAACGTGATGAACGTCCGCGGCAAGGTGAAGCGCCTGGGGCGTTTCTCCGGCAAGCGATCTGATTGGAAGAAGGCCTTCGTCAAACTCAAGACCGGCGAAAAATTGGAGCTCTACGAGAGCGCATAGTAGGACATTGCGCCAGGATGAGCCTGGTGTGCTGGAAGGACGACTGTAGTATGGGAATAAAAGTATATAAGCCAAGGACTCCAGGCCGTCGCGGGATGACCGCAGTGACGACCGAAGAGCTCTCGAAGAAGAGACCCGAGAAGTCACTGACGTCAGTCAATCGCAGCACTGGTGCCCGGAACAATGATGGGCGGACGACGGTTCGTTTTCGTGGGGGTGGACATAAGCGCCTTTATCGGAAGATTGATTTTAAGCGGGATAAGTCTGGTGTTCCCGGCTCCATCGCTGCGCTGGAATACGATCCGAATCGTTCAGCTCGCATTGCCTTGGTGCACTACAGGGATGGCGAGAAGCGCTATATCTTGGCTCCTGTCGGACTTAAAGTTGGCGATATGGTGCAGGCTGGTTTGGGGACCGAGGTTCGTATCGGGAATGCGTTGCCCTTGTCCAGCATGCCGTTGGGAACCACGATCCATAATATCGAGTTGAAGCCCGGTAAGGGCGGCCAGTTGATTCGTAGCGCGGGCGGCTCGGCTCAGGTCATGGGGCGTGATGGCGAGTACATTCAGGTGCGACTCAGGTCCGGTGAAATGCGCCGTATTCTGGCGACCTGCATGGCGACCGTCGGGCAAGTTGGCAATACGGACCATGAGAATATTAATGTGGGGAAGGCAGGGCGGAATCGATGGTTGGGCCGACGCCCGCATGTGCGCGGTGTCGTTATGAATCCGGTCGACCACCCGCACGGCGGCGGAGAAGGAAAGTCTGGACAGGGTAATCCCCATCCAGTCTCCCCATGGGGCCTGCCGACCAAGGGGTACAAGACCCGGAACAACAAGGCGACCGACAAGTTCATTATTTCCCGTCGCAAGTAGGAGTACGAGATGCCGAGGTCTGTAAGCAAGGGCGCATTCGTTGATGATCATCTGCTTGAAAAAGTAGATCGGATGAACCAGAACAAGGATCGCAAGATCATCAAGACCTGGTCGCGGCGGTCCACCGTCATTCCAGATATGATCGGGCATACGTTTGCGGTTCATAACGGAAAAAAGTTTATTCCGGTTTTCGTGACGGAAAACATGGTCGGGCACAAACTTGGGGAGTTCGCTCCGACCAGATTTTTTAAGGGGCATGGGCACGCTAAGACGGAGAAGTCAGTCGCTCTTAAGTAAGCGGCTGATCTCGGTCTCGGCAAACTCGATTGGATTGGAAGGTTATGGCTGAAGCACAAGCAGTTTTGCGTTTTGTACGTGTCTCTCCGAGGAAGGCGCGCCCCGTGATCGACTTGATCCGTGGGCAGCAGGTCACGATGGCTTTGGCATTGCTCAGGAATACACCGCGTCAGGCGTGTAAAGTGGTTGAGAAGCTGTTGATGTCTGCCGTGGCCAATGCGGAGCAAAAAGAGATGGGCGACAGTGATTCCATGGTCGTCTCGAGAGCTTTTGTTGATTGCGGGCCGACGTTGAAGCGCTTTCGGGCTCGCTCGCAGGGGAGCGCGAATGCCATTCAAAAGCGGATGAGCCACATCACCGTGGTCGTGTCTACGGCAGCGGTCAAAGAGCAAAAGTAGGGGCGGCCAACGGAGCCGATTCATTTCCTGGCTGAGTGAGGCATAAGAAGTTATGGGGCACAAGACACATCCGATCGGTTATCGACTAGGATATAACGTAAACTGGAGTTCCCGGTGGTACGCGAGCAAGGATTACGCGAAGCTCCTCCATCAGGACATTAGGATTCGCAAGATGGTCAAGCAGCGTCTGTTTCATGCAGGTGTGGCCAAGGTCGAAATCGAGCGATCCGGTGACCAGACGCGCGTGATAATTTCCACCGCGCGTCCCGGCATCATCATCGGCCGCAAGGGCGCTGAAGTTGACAAGCTGAAGGCGGAGCTGGAGAAGGCCTATTCTGGGCAGGTGTACATTACAGTGAAGGAAATCAAGAAGCCTGAACTGGATGCGCAATTGGTCTGCGAGAACGTCGCGACCCAGCTGGAGAAGCGTGTGGCGTTCCGTCGAGCAATGAAGCGCAGCGTGCAGTCCGCGCTTCGTCTTGGCGCCCAGGGGATTAAGATCATGGTCGGGGGTCGCCTTGGCGGTGCGGAAATCGCGCGCTCCGAGTGGTACCGTGAAGGCCGTGTGCCTCTGCATACGCTCCGGGCGGACATTGATTACGGGTTTGCTGAAGCACATACGACGATGGGACAGATTGGGGTGAAGACGTGGATCTACAAAGGTGAGGTCCTTCCGTTGCAGCCCATTAAAAAAGAATCAGCATTTGAGCGCCGGCTCGGGTAACTGAAGAGGATATTGTGTTAGCACCAAAGAAAGTTAAGTTCCGCAAAATGATGAAGGGGCGTATGAACGGCAAGGCCTATCGTGGCGGCCAGATTACCCTCGGAGAGTTCGGATTGAAGGCGCTGGAGCCTGGCTGGATCACCAGTCGGCAGATCGAAGCAGCTCGCATCGCGATCACTCGCTGCGTGAAGCGCGGCGGCCAGGTCTGGACGAGAATCTTCCCCGATAAGCCGATTACCAAGAAGCCGGCAGAAACCCGCATGGGTAAGGGAAAGGGTAATCCGGAGTACTGGGTGGCCGTGGTTAAGCCGGGTCGGATCATGTACGAGATGGACGGCGTCACGCCGGAAGTCGCCAAAGAGGCGTTCCGATTGGCTTCGCACAAGCTGCCGATCGCTACGAAGTATGTCGTCCGCGGCGAGTTTTAATACCGATTGAATCGGGCGTAAGGGTAGGGAGCGCATCCATGGATCTGAAGGAATTGCGGCAATTAACGGCACCTGAGCTTGCGGAGAAGTCGCAGCAGCTCACACAGGAACTCTTCAACCTTCGCTTCCAGATGGGTACGGGGCGGCTGGAGAACCCCATGCAGTTGCGAAAGACGAAGCGGTTCATTGCACGGGTCAAAACGATACAGCACGAGCTCGCGCAGGTCGAGCCAATTTCTAGCACGGCGAAGGGGGCCTGAGGATGTCTGAGTCGGTAAGCAAGCGGCGGGAGTGGGTTGGCCGTGTGGTCAGCAATAAGATGGATAAGACCGTCGTGGTCGAGATTGAGCGCTCGGTGATTCACCCGCTGTATCGGAAGGTGCTTCGACGGGTGACCAAGTTCAAGGCGCACGATGAAGCAAATGCCTGCAAGGTCGGCGATCGTGTGCGCATGATCGAGACGAGGCCTATCAGTAAAGATAAGCATATGCGGGTGATCGAAGTTGTGGAAAAGGGACAGGGCTCGTAGGCGGAGATCGTTCGAACGGTAGAGGGAACCAGGGACTATGATTCAAAGCTATACATACATGGACGTGGCCGATAACTCGGGCGCCAAGCAGGCCATGTGTTTTCATGTCCTCGGGGGAACGCGACGCCGGTATGCGTCCCTCGGAGACATTGTCGTGGTGGCCGTGAAAGAAGCGATCCCTGCGGCGACCGTCAAGAAGGGCGATGTGAGCCGTGCCGTGGTCGTGCGGACGACCAAGGAAGTGCGCCGCGAAGATGGCTCCTATATCAAGTTTGATCGGAACGCATGCGTCCTGATCAATAAGGATGGGGATCCCGTCGGCACGCGCATCTTCGGGCCGATTGCGCGTGAGTTGCGGTGGAAGAAGTTCATGAAGATTATTTCTCTAGCTCCGGAAGTGCTTTAACGAGGGTGGAGACGGCGGGATGAATAAGCAGGCATTAGCAAAAAGTCGAATTCGTAAAGGTGACACGGTGGTCGTGATCTCTGGGCGTGATCGCGGCAAGTCCGGGAAAGTGCTTTCGGTTGACCCGGCAGTGGGCAAGGTTGTGGTTGAAAAGCTGAATATGATCAAGCGCCACACCAAGCCGAATCAGAAAGTCAAGCAAGGTGGCATTCTCGAACGGGAAGCGCCTCTTGCGATCTCCAATGTGATGTATCTGTGTCCCGTGACGCAGAAGCCAACCCGCCTAGGCGTGCGAACGCTGGATGATGGCAAGCGGGTCCGGTTCAGTAAAAAATCGAACGACTCAGTCGAGTAGGAGTGAGGACGCCAGATGGCGAAGGTTGAATCAGTGAAAGGCAGCAAAGCGTCAGAGAAGCGACCGCCCAAGAAAAAAGAGGCGTCAGCGGCTCCGCAGGCGAAGGACGAGGGCAGCGAAGAGTCCAAGTTTAACCCTCGAATGCGCGAGACGTATCTGCAGAAGGTTGTGCCCGCGCTCATGAAAGAGTTCGGCTACAAGAACGTCATGCAGGTACCGAAGGTCGAGCGGATTGTGCTGAACGTGGGAATGGGTGAAGCCATTCAAAACGTGAAGCTGCTCGAGAGCGCGGCGAGCGAGTTGGGCTTGATCACGGGCCAAAAGGCGCTGATCACAAAGGCGAAGAAAGCCATTGCGACGTTCAAGCTGCGCCAAGGGATGCCGATTGGCACCAAGGTGACGCTCCGGAGCCGGCGCATGTGGGAGTTTCTTGATCGCCTCGTGACGTTGTCCCTGCCGCGCATCAGAGACTTCCGCGGCGTGTCGCCGAAGTCCTTCGATGGGCGGGGTAATTACACGCTGGGACTTAAAGAACAGCTCATCTTCCCTGAGATTCAGTACGATGAGGTCGCGTCGATCCATGGGATGGACATCACGATCGTCACGACTGCCAAGACGAACGACGAGGGCAGGGCACTGTTAAAACATTTAGGGATGCCATTCCGGACGGCGTAACGTCAAACGAAGGAGCTGCAGGTGTCGAGATTAGCGCTAAGAAATAAATCGTCCGTCAAGGCGAAATTCCCTGTCAGAGACTATCATCGGTGCGGCCTCTGTGGGCGCGTACGTGGGTTCTTGCGCCGGTTTCGTATGTGTAGAATTTGTTTTCGGTTGCTGAGCCTGAAGGGTGAGATCCCTGGGGTTCAGAAGTCGAGTTGGTAGATTATTCGTCCTCCGCGTCGCTAGGCTGTCATACACGTCTGGTTGCGCGAAGCGTGCTGGTGAAAGGGTTAGTATGGTTACAGATCCGATTAGCGATCTCTTGGTCAGAATACAAAATGGGCTGCGGCGGCGTCACGATATTGTGAGCATTCCGGCATCCCGTCTGAAGCGTGAGTTGCTTCGCATTCTCCAGAACGAAGGCTACATTCAGGGCGTCGAGGCGGATCTCGCGGATGGCCATCCTGTGCTGAAGGTGCAGTTGCGATATGCATCCGAAGGAAAGCCTGTGCTCACGGGTGCGCAGCGGGTGAGCAAGCCGGGCCGCCGTGTCTATGTTGGAATTAAGGATATTCCGCGAGTGAAGAACGGCATTGGCGTGGCGATCTTGTCGACCTCGAAGGGGTTGATGACGGATCAAGAGTCGCGCCGGGCCGGGCTAGGCGGAGAAGTGTTGTGTTCGGTCTGGTAAGAGTACGAGCAAACCAGATTGTTATTGTGGCGGCTTGCTAGAGGAACAAGGAATCGATGTCACGCATAGGAAAGAAACCAATCCAGATTCCAGCAGGAGTGGATGTCAAGGTCGCCGGCCCGGTTGTCTCTGTGAAAGGCCCGCTCGGGAAGCTTGATTGGCCTTTGTCTCCCGGCCTTGGAGTCGTAATTTCTGATGGAGTGCTTGTGGTCAATCGGCTGACCGAGGACCGTCACGTTCGTGCATTGCACGGATTGGCTCGTGCAGAGCTTAGCAACATCGTGCAGGGTGTGACCAAGGGCTATGAGCGTAACTTGGAGCTCACCGGGGTCGGCTATAAAGTCGCCCTGCAGGGACGGACGATGAGCTTTAACGTGGGCTATATCAATCCGGTCCTGTACCCGCTCCCGGTCGGGATCGACGTGAAAGTGGATAAGCAGACGCTGATCAATGTGAAGGGAGCCGATAAGCGATTGGTGGGGCAGGTCGCCGCAAACTTGCGCGCGATCAAGCCGCCTGACGTCTATAAGCAAAAAGGCGTTCGTTATGTCGGGGAAGTGTTGCGCAAGAAGGCTGGAAAGACAGGGAAGTAAGGTGATCCATGAATAGTGCAGATAAAGCAGAACAGTTAACACGTCGGAAGCAGCGGGTGCGGAAGCGGGTTGTAGGAACGGCCGAGCGTCCACGTCTCAACGTGTTTCGCAGTAGCTCTCACATCTATGCCCAGATTATTGACGACCTCAAGGGGGCGACACTGGCAGCGGCGTCTTCTCTGGACAAGTCGCTGCGCACGTCGGTGAAGTCTACGGGCAGCATCGAAGGCGCAAAGGCAGTTGGGAAATTATTGGCCGAGCGGGCCAAGGCCGCGAAGGTTCAGACCGTGGTGTTCGACCGTGGTGGTCGGATGTATCATGGGCGGGTGAAAGCGCTGGCCGAGGCATCGCGTGAAGGCGGTCTGCAGTTCTAGGTCGCACCTCGATTCCGTGATGGTAGTGGAGCGAGGGGAACAAAGAGGAGAGACGTTACGTGCGAGTTAATCCAGATGAATTAAGCCTGAAAGACAAAGTTGTCTTTATCAATCGCGTCGCGAAGGTCGTCAAGGGCGGAAAGCGGTTCAACTTCTGCGCGCTGGTTGTTGTTGGAGATGGGCAGGGGTGGGTTGGCATCGGAAAAGGCAAGGCGGCTGAAGTGCCCGTCGCGATTGCGAAGGCGGTTGAGCAGGCAAAGAAGAACCTAGTCCATGTCGCGCTCACGTCCGGAACGATCGCGCACGAGGTTGACGGGCTGTTCGGCGCCGAGCATGTCCTCTTGAAACCCGCGAAAAATGGTACAGGTATTATCGCCGGTGGCGCTGTCCGTGCGGTCGTGGAAGTCGTGGGCGTGCGTAACGTCATCGCCAAGACCCTGGGCCGAGGCAATCCATTCAATGTTGTCCGGGCAACGCTCAATGGCCTCTGTCAGCTCAGAAATGCCGAAGACGTGCTGAAGCTGCGCCGGGGCGCAGTGGGTGACGCGCAGAACAGGGTGAGTGCCTAATGCCTACACCGAAGATTCCCAAGGTCACGAAAAAGGGGTTTGTCATTACGCTGAGGCGGAGCCCGATTGGGACGCCGCAAAAGCATCGTTTGGTGTTGTGTGGCCTCGGTTTGAGGAAGATTAGACAAACCGTTACTCGTCCCAATACGCCTCAAGTGCGAGGGATGATTGACAAAGTTGGATATCTATTGGAAGTGCAGCCACAATGAACTTACATGAGCTCGGTCCTGCAAAAGGATCCAGAAAAAAGCGCAAGCGTATCGGCCGTGGACCTGGTTCCGGCCATGGGAAGACAGCGGGTAAGGGTCACAAGGGTTTGTTAGCCAGATCCGGTGGTCGTAGCCGACAGGCTGGTGGATTCGAAGGCGGCCAGATGTCGCTAATTCGCCGCGTGCCAAAGCATGGTTTTACGAACATATTCCGCAAGGAATACTCGATTGTCAACCTAAGCAGCTTGGCTGAGATGACGGTCTCCGGCACCATTACGCCGCAGGCGCTGGTCGATGCAGGCTTAGTCAAGCGTAAGACGTTGCCAATCAAGATTCTTGGAAACGGCGATCTGAGCAAGGCGATCGTGGTGCAGGCGCACAAGTTTAGTAAGTCCGCAGAGACAAAGATTCAAGCAGCTGGAGGGAGAGTCGAGGTCATCCCCGGTGTTTGAGAGGCTCCTGACCAGTTTTCAGAATATTTTTAAAATTCCTGAGCTGCGCATGCGCATCCTCTTTACCATGGGGATGCTGGTGGTGTATCGGATCGGGGCTCATATTCCCACGCCTGGCATCAATGGCGAGGCCCTTTCAGAATTTCTCCAAAAGCAGGGCGGCGCACTGCTCGGATTTTTAGATATTTTCTCAGGCGGATCACTCTCGCGGCTGACGATCTTAGCCTTGGGCATTATGCCCTACATTAGCGCGTCGATTATTCTTCAGCTTTTGACCGTGGTCGTTCCGCACCTCTCTAAGTTGGCCAAAGAGGGCGAGCGCGGCCGAAAAAAGATTATTCAATATACTCGGTTCGGGACGATCGGCATTGCGGTGATTCAGGGATTTGGAATCGCCGTGGGTCTCGAGCAGATGAATCAAGGCGCTTTCGTGATGAGCGCAGGATGGGGATTTCGTCTGATGACGGTCATCACCTTGACCGCCGGCACGGGCTTTTTGATGTGGCTGGGTGAGCAGATCACCGAACGCGGTATCGGAAACGGCATCTCGTTGATTATTTTCGCGGGAATTGTGGCGCGTTTTCCCGCTGCGGTCGCCCAGACATTTGATTTGTATAAGGTCGGGCAGTTAAGCTTCGCCCTTCTCATGGCGCTGGCCCTCCTGATGGTTGTCGTCGTAGCGGCCATTGTCTTTCTGGAGAGCGGACGCAGGAAAATGCCGGTGCAGTATGCGAAGCGGGTCATTGGGCGACGTGTCTTCGGTGGACAGAGCACGCATATCCCGTTGAAAATTAATACGGCAGGAGTGATCCCGCCGATTTTTGCGTCTTCGATTATTGCGTTTCCGGCGACGATTGCCGGTTTTTTTGAAACGCCGTGGGTGAAAGCCTTTGGCGCGCAGCTCGCGCCTGGTTCGCTGCTGTATACCTTGATGTATGTCGGCCTAATTCTGTTTTTCTGCTTTTTCTATACGGCCGTGGTCTTGAACCCGGTGGACATGGCAGACAACATGAAGAAGTATGGGGGATTTATCCCAGGGATTCGGCCTGGAGTCAGGACGTCCGATTATATTTACAAAGTGTTGACGCGCATTACGTTTGCCGGATCGATTTACCTCGCGGTTGTCTGTGTCATCCCGGAGTTTTTGATCTATAAGCTCAATGTGCCGTTCTATTTCGGCGGGACCTCGTTGCTGATCGTGATCGGGGTCGGTTTGGATACGTCTCAGCAGATTGAGTCGCATATGTTGATGCGGAATTACGAAGGATTTCTTGGTAAGGGCATGGCTCCCCTCCGTGGGCGGAATGGGTAGGAGGATCCATGCGTGTGGTATTTCTGGGCGCACCAGGCGTCGGCAAGGGCACCCAGGCTGAGCGGATTTCGGCGCAGTATCGGGTGGCGAAGATTTCAACCGGTGATCTTCTCCGCGAGGCAGTTCGTATGAAGACGCCGTTGGGTATCGAGGCGAAGAGCTACATGGATCAGGGGAAGCTGGTTCCTGATGCCGTGGTGATCGGGCTAGTGCGGGCGAAGTTAGCTGATCCTAGCTGCGCTGCTGGATTCGTTCTGGATGGATTTCCCAGGACCGTTCCGCAGGCGGAAGAATTAGGGACGGCGCTCGCGTCGAAAGCCATGGCCCTTGATGGGGTTGTAAACTTTCAGGTGCCACGGGAAGCCGTGGTGCAGCGTTTGAGTGGGCGGAGAAGCTGCCCGAAATGTCAGGCAACGTTCCATGTCAACTTTGCCAAGCCTAAGGTCGACGGGATTTGCGATCGTTGCGGCGAATCGCTTGTGCAGCGAAGCGATGATGAGCGCGAGGCGATCGAGACGCGGTTGAAAGTGTACGACGAGCAAACGGCCCCTCTGGTCCGGTATTATGACGAGCGGCAGCTGTTGTCGTCGCTGGACGCATCTGGCACCGTGGATGTGGTTTTTCAGCATCTCTCGCAGGTATTGGCGCCGTACCAGATGAGATGATCATTCTCAAGACAGTGGATGAGATTGCGGTGATGGCCCGGGCGTCACGGGTGGTTGCCGAGACGTTAGAAGTGTTGAAGAACGCTGTCCATCCCGGGATTACGACCGATGAGCTGGATCGGCTGGCAGAGCAAGAGATTCGGGCTCGTGGCGCGCGACCGGCTTTTAAGGGCTATCGCAGTTATCCTAAGACCCTGTGCGCATCGGTCAATGAGCAGGTCGTGCACGGGATTCCCTCCAAACGAGTGCTGAAGGAGGGGGATATTATCGGGCTCGATCTTGGCGCGATCGTGGAGGGGTTTTACGGCGACTCAGCGGTCACGGTGGTGGTAGGGCAGGGAAGCGACCGCAATGTCCACCTGCTTCGAGTGACCGAAGAGGCGATGTACCTCGGGATCAAGCAGGCGGTGGTGGGGCATCGGCTTTCAGACATTTCGCATGCGATTCAGCAGCATGTGGAGTCGGCTGGCTACTCTGTCGTGACAGAGTTCGTCGGTCACGGCATTGGTCGTCAGTTGCATGAAGAGCCGCAGGTGCCGAACTACGGGAAGCCTGGTCAGGGCCCTCGGTTGCAGGCAGGGATGGTCCTGGCGATCGAGCCGATGGTCAATGTGGGCAAGGCGGCCGTCAAAGTTCTGGAAGATCGGTGGACCGCTGTGACGGTCGACGGAAGTCTCTCGGCGCATTTTGAGCATACGATTGCGATTGAGCCGAATGGGCCCCCGCGCATCTTGAGTCAGTTGTAAGTGTTGGTGGGGTTTGGGCAGAAAGGATAGCGGTACGTGCCGAAAGAAGATGTAATTGAAATACAAGGCACGGTGAACGAAACGTTACCGAATGCAATGTTTCGGGTCTCGTTGGACAATGGCCATAAAATTCTTGCACACATTTCAGGAAAAATGCGCATGCATTTTATCCGTATTCTTCCTGGCGATAAGGTGACCGTTGAGCTCTCTCCGTACGATTTGACTCGCGGGCGCATCACCTATCGGTTTAAGTAGGAGCGCGAAACAGATTATGAAAGTGAAATCATCCGTCAAGCCGATCTGTGCCAAATGTAAAGTGGTTCGCCGTAAGGGCGTGGTGCGAATTCTTTGTGAGAATCCACGTCACAAGCAGCGCCAAGGATAGAGGGCGGCCGGAGGTTATGTGGCCTCCGTGCTCGCAGACCGCGCGCGATGAAACGGCGCTCGTTCGATGCGCGCAATTGAGGCTTGCCAAGCCACGGCCTGTGAGAACGTAGAGGGAGAGGGTAGGAGGAACTATGGCTCGTATTTCTGGAGTGGACTTACCGAAGGACAAGCGGGCGGATATCGGCCTGACTTATGTCTATGGCATTGGGCGCGCAGCCGCAGTCAAGATCCTGGGCAAGGCGGGAATCGATGGCGCCATTCGCGTCAAGGATTTAACCGAGGATCATATCGTCAAGATCAGAGAAATCATTCAGGAGAGCTATCAGGTCGAAGGCGATCTGAGAAAAACCTTCTCGATGAATATCAAGCGGCTGATTGATAGCGGGACCTACCGGGGCCTGCGCCATCGGAAAGGGTTGCCGGTTCGTGGCCAGCGGACCAAGACGAATGCGCGGACGAGAAAAGGCCGCCGTTCTGGGGTGGGAAGCAAACCGAAACCGCCTACACGTTAAACGTAGTGCCTGACCGTTACTTGAGTAGGGAGCCTGTATGAGCGTCAAAAAAGGGAAGAAAAAAGAGCGCCGGATCGTGCAAAGCGGGGTGGCCCATGTGCAGGCCTCCTTCAATAACACGATCGTCACCATCACCGACATGAGCGGCAACACGATCGTGTGGGCCAGCTCAGGGAACCAAGGGTTCAAGGGCTCGCGCAAGAGCACGCCCTTTGCGGCGCAGCGGGCGGGCGAAGCTGCCGCGCGCAAGGCGATGGAGAGCGGGATGCGTCAAGTGGATGTTTATGTGAATGGGCCGGGGTCCGGTCGTGAGTCGGCGATTCGGTCTATCCAGGCCGCGGGCATGCGGATCAATATGATTCGCGATGTAACTCCGATTCCGCACAACGGATGCCGTCCGCCTAAGCGTCGGCGCGTCTAGGTGCGCACGTCGGAGCGTGGAATACACGAGAATTGTTGGGCACACCCCTGTGGTGATGTCCGGTAACCGGAGGTAGAGCAGTGGCAAAGTATCGCGGTCCCGTCTGTCGGTTGTGTCGACGAGAGGGTGAAAAATTATTCCTGAAAGGCGCGCGCTGTATGACGGCGAAGTGCGCCATCGAGCGGCGAAGCTATCCTCCTGGACAGCACGGACAAAAGCGCCCGAGAAACTCAGAATACAGCACTCAGCTTAGAGAGAAGCAGAAGCTGCGCAGGATCTACGGCTTGATGGAGTGCCAGTTCCGCGGTCTGTTCGAGCGCGCGGAAAGCCAATCCGGTATCACCGGCGAAGTCCTCTTGCGCTTGCTGGAATGCCGGTTGGACAATGTGGCCTATCGGTTAGGCTTCGGCGCTTCACGGAAAGAGGCCAGGCAGCTGGTGAGCCACGGGCATTTGACCATGAACGGCAGAAAGATTAATGTGCCGGGCGCGCAGGTCAAAGCCGGCGATATCATCAGCATTCGTGAACGGAGCCGCAATTTGATCTCGATCCAGGCAGCCCTAGAGGCGGTGGATGGGCGAGGCATTCCTGAGTGGCTGGAGCTGGACAAGACGGCCTTCAAAGGCGTCATCCGTGCGTTGCCGACGAAGGATCAGATTTCGTTGCCAGTCAATGAGCAGATGGTGGTGGAGTTGTATTCCAGGTAGTACGTGCGGATTTGGGCTCGGGGGTTGGTTTCTGTGGTACGTGGGCGTCATGCAGGGACTGGCTACTCGATGAGATGAAGGGGGAGTCATGATTAAAGCGATGAAAGACTTTCAGATCCCGATGCGGGTGGAAGTCGATAAGGATACCCAGACTCAAACGTTCGGCCGGTTTACGACGGAGGCCTATGAGCGTGGGTTCGGGACGACTGTCGGTAACGCCTTGCGACGCGTGTTGTTGTCGTCGCTGACTGGCGCGGCCGTGACTACCGTGAAGATCGAAGGGGTGCTGCACGAGTTCTCCACGATTCCCGGGGTCACAGAGGATGTAACTTCTATCATTTTGAACGTTAAGGGATTGCGGCTTGCGGTCCATACCAATAAGCCCAAGACTATCCGTCTGAAAAAGAAGGGCCCAGGGGAAGCCAAGGGGTCCGACATTATTCATGACGCAGACGTGACCATCCTGACGCCGAACCTTCATATTGCAACCTTGGATAAGGGTTCCTTGTTCGACATGGAAATGACGGTCAAGCATGGGCGTGGCTATGTTCCTGCTGAGCGAAATAAGGAAGAGGGGCTGCCCATCGGGGTCATCGCCATCGATTCGGTGTTCTCCCCGATCAAGCGTGTGAACTTCCATGTGGAAAATGCCCGTGTCGGCCGCATGACCGACTATGATAAGTTGACCTTGGAAATCTGGACGGATGGCACCATCTCTCCGCGGGATGCGCTGTCCACGGCCGCCGGTATTATGCGCGACCATGTGGATATCTTCATCAACGCCGAGGAGCGAGTCGAGGGAGGCGCGGATCAGGGGAGCGATGAGGCGCAACGTGAGGTCAATAAGCATCTGTTCCGTAGTGTGAATGAGTTGGAGTTGTCTGTTCGTGCCGCAAATTGTTTGAAGAACGCGAACATCAAGACCATCGCCGACTTGGTCCAGAAGACCGATGGCGAGATGTTGCGGACGAAGAATTTCGGCAAGAAGTCGCTGAGCGAAATTAAAGAGATCCTGACGGAAATGGGCTTGGGGCTCGGCGTCAAGTTGGACGCGGTGAAATCGACTAGCGGTAATCCGAAGAGCGAGTAACGAAACAAGAGGCTACCCGTGCGTCACAACAAAAATGGCAGACAGCTTGGACGAAAGACAAAGCACCGATGGGCGCTATTCCGGAGTCTCGTGACGTCTCTGCTCGAGCATGAGCGGATCGAGACGACTGAGGCGAAGGCGAAGGAAATCCGTGGGTTCACGGATCGGATGATCACGCTCGGCAAAGAAGGGTCCTTGCCGGCTCGACGGCAGGCGCTTGCCTTTATCCGGAGCAAGGACGTCGTCTCGAAACTATTCAGCGATGTTGCGGCCCGGTTCAAAGACCGTACCGGCGGCTATACGCGGACCGTTAAGACCCGACGCCGCATCGGCGATGCGGCGAAGATGGTCGCGATCGAACTCGTGACCCGCCCTGATGCGGTGCCAGCGCAGAAGTCAGTCTCTACGGAAGCAGTTGCTGCGAGTCCCACTGCCGGCTAGGTCTCCTGTCGAGGAGGTCTAGTCGGATATGCGACGGCCTCCTCTCGTTTCGACGATTCCATCCAAGTTTTTTCTCTTGATTGAGCAAACTCATCTCGGAACATCCGGGATGAGTTTACTTGATTTTGAGCCCATGCTAGTATCGTGCCAATCTCGTTTCTGCTACGTGGGAAAGGAATCACGCACATAGTGTGGCAGCGCTTAGTCAGGCGGGGTTTGTTAGCCCTCAGTGTGGTGTTGGCCTGTTTTTTGGCTTATCTCCTCATGACTAATTCAACCGCCGTGCCTGTGCCGACTGCGACGGCGCCTGGCGCCATGGATCGCTCTGATGCCACGATTTCACAGTTTACCTTTACTCAAGCAAAGGGTGACGTAGTGCAATGGCAGGTGGCGGCGGCGGAGGCTCGGCTCTTTGAACAAGATAAAAAAGCGATATTAAAAGCCGTGGCGGTTACGTTGTTCGGTCGTCAGGGGAAAGAATTGACGGTAACCGGTGATGATGGAGTCTTGAATACGGAGACCAAGGACTTTGTGTTATCCAATAAATCGGAACCGCTTGTAGTACATATCGAAAGCGGCTATGTGATTTATACAAACCATCTGGTTTGGACTGACAAAGCACGAGAGATCCGTACAAAGGATCCCGTCCGTATCGTGGGGCATGGCTTAGTGGTCACGGGGCGCGGCTTGCTGGGCCATTTAGATACAGAGGAATTTGAAGTACTTGAGACTGTACATGTGGATTTGGCTCCTGCTTCTTAACTTGTGCCCGTTTGCTGTAGTCCCATTGAGCCAGTCGGCTGATATGCCCCTGTCCAAAGGCGGGGCTGCGCCATCGACAGCGGCGAGCACGACCATTACCTCCCAGAAAATGACCGTGAAAAATCATGATAACCAGGCTGTCTTCGAAGGGACGGTGGTGCTGATTCGTGGAGCGCTGATTGTCCATTCGGATCGGATGGTAGTCATGTTTGGCGGGGAAGATGCGCCTGCCAACGTCGATAAAGATAAGGGTGGGGGGGCCACTGTCGGTGCACCGTCGAAAGGGCCTGCTGCCATACCGGAGGTGTCGAACCGTGCGATCAATCAAATCGAGGCGACCGGGCGAGTGAAAATCAAGAAAGAATCCGGGAGCGCGACTTGCGAAAAGGCCATCTATTATCGGGATGGCGATAAGCTCGTGCTGACCGGCGACCCGGTGGCCTGGGATAAGGGCACGAGGGTCAGTGGTAGGCGCATCACGATGTTTCTCGGGGAGGATCGGAGCGTGGTGGAAGGAAACTCGCATGTGCGGCTCGAGTCTGAGGAGGAGGCGGCCAAGTGAGTGAGACGGTGCAGAAGACGATGGCAGCAACTGGCTCTCCAGTGCATACGGTCGGCGGTACGGGTTTGCGTGCGACGGGGCTAGTGAAAAGCTTTCGTGCCCGCAAGGTCGTGAAGGGCGTCTCGATTGATGTCCGCGCCGGGGAAGTCGTGGGTCTGCTGGGCCCGAACGGAGCGGGGAAGACCACGGTTTTCGATATGATTGTTGGCTTGTGCGAACCAGACGAAGGACAGATCTCACTCGACGACGAGACGATCACGGATCTGCCGATGTATCGGCGTGCCCGCAAGGGGATTGGCTATCTTCCGCAAGAATCCTCGGTGTTTCGACGGTTGTCGGTCGAAGACAATATTTTGGCGATTCTTGAAACGCTGGACTACTCGCGGACAGAGCGGCGTGAACGGGCCGATGCCCTGCTCAAAGAGCTGGATCTCAGTCACCTCAAAACAAGCATGGCCTATGCGCTGTCAGGCGGCGAACGTCGGCGATTGGAAATTACCAGGGCGCTGGCAACCAAGCCGTCATTTATGTTGCTGGACGAGCCGTTTGCCGGGATCGACCCGATTGCCGTCGCGGACATTCAGCACATCATCGTCCGTTTGAAGGAAAAGGGCATCGGTCTTTTGATCACCGATCACAATGTTCAGGAAACGCTCTCGATCACCGATCGCGCGTATATCATGAACGAAGGATTGATTCTCGAGGCCGGATCTCCCGAATCCATCGTCAAAAGCGAACGGGCTCGGGCCATCTACCTGGGGGATCGCTTTAAGCTATGACGCGTGAAGAGATACTCGTATGACCCTCAGGCTCACGCTCAGGCTAAGCCAAAAGCTTGTCATGACCCCGCAATTGCAGCAGGCGATCAAGCTGTTGCAATTGTCCCGGCTTGAGCTCCAACAGAGCTTAACCCAGCACTTGATGGAAAACCCGCTCATGGAGGAGACCCCGGCTGAGGCGGAGGATAGCGAATCCGGCAGCCTCGAGGAAAAGGCCGAGGAAGAGGCGGCCTCCGCGAGCAGCGACTCGGAAGAAGCGGGGACGACGACTCTGGAAGAGCGCGACACGCCGGATGAGGCGTCGGCCGCTGGGTGGGAAGAGTATTTTGGGAGCGATCGCCGGATGGGCGGATCTGAGTCTTCCTCGTCCTCGCAGGACGAGTTTCCTTCCTATGAAAAAACCATGGCGAAAGCGGTGTCGTTGGAGGACCATCTCCTTTGGCAGTTGTCGTTTTCCGGGTTATCGGAACGTGGGAAAGCGATCGGACGGTCGATTATCGGGAATCTCGACGATGATGGATATTTGCGCATGTCTCTTGCGGAGATGGTGAGCGGAACCGATTTTACGGAAGTCGAGGCGGAATCGATTCTGAACGATGTGCAGCGCTTGGACCCGGCTGGCGTGGCGGCCCGCGACCTTGCGGAATGCCTGCTCTTGCAAATTGGGCATTTGGGAAAGAGCCCTATGGGGTCATTGGGGGCGCGGCCAGGCGCCTTGAAGGGATCGATCGTTGAAGCCATCGTGCAGCATCACCTTAAGGATCTTGAGAAGAAGCAGTATGCGAGAATTGCCAAAGCCTTAGACGTCACGCTGGAAGAGGTCTTTCAGGCCACGAAGGTCATCGAGGTGCTTGAGCCAAAGCCGGGCCGACCCTTTTCCGCTACCCAGAACTATGTGATTGTGCCCGACGTGTTCGTCGTCAAAAACGAAGGCGAGTGGGTGGTGCTCCTGAACGATGACGGGCTCCCACGGATGCGGATCAGTCCCTACTATAAGCGATTGATGGGCGCGGGCAAGAGCGAGTCGGGGAAGACGAAAGCCTATTTCGATGAGAAGTTGCGCGCTGCTCAATGGATCATTCGCAGCATCGAGCAGCGGAATAAGACGATCGTGAAGGTGGTGTCGAGCATCGTGAAGTTTCAGGATCAATTCTTTGAGAAGGGCGTGCAGCATCTCAAGCCGCTTGTCCTCAAGCAGGTGGCTGCGGATATCGGGATGCACGAATCGACCATCAGTCGCGTGACGGCAAACAAGTATATGTATTGTCCGCAGGGCATGCTGGAGCTGAAATTCTTTTTCAGTACGGGCTTGCAGCGAGCGGATCAGGCGTCTGACATGATGTCGTCCGTGACGGTCCGGGAGATGATCCGGATTATAGTGGCGGCGGAGGATCCTACCCACCCCCTGAAAGATGAAGAGATTGCGGCGCAGTTACTCGCAAAGCAGGTGGTGGTTGCGCGGCGGACGGTGGCCAAGTACCGGGCGGAAGAGCGTATCCCCTCGGTTAGCCAGCGAAAGCGGTTTTTTTAAGCCCGCGTCTTTTATCCCCCCGTGTTCACGCTAGGGATTGTCGTTTTCCCCTCTGTGATGGCTGTCAGATGCGATGCACATCGGCGAGGGCGCGTCGCACGGCCGATGATTGCGAGCATGAAAGGATCAATGCCATGAAGATTACAGGCCGACATCTCGTGGTGACGCCGGGCCTCAAGGCGCATGTCGAAAAACGGTTTGAGCGTCTAGCGCGATATGATGTGACGCTGAGCCATCTGGAAGTCATTTTGAATGTGAGTAAGCTGCAACATACGGCAGAGGTGGTCTGTACGGTGCAGGGGCGCCGGATTCAGGCGAAAGCGACGACGCCGGAGATGTATGTGACGATCGATCAGCTGGTGACTAGGTTGGCAGCGCAGATTCGTAAGCACAAGGAGCGCCAGGCTGACCATAAGGCGCCAGTCACGAAATTGGCACGCAAGGGGGTGCGACCCGCTGCGCCTCAGGAAGCGACAGCGCCGGAGCTGGAGGTCGTTCGTCCCGCGCGAGCGGTGCTGTCGCTGGAGGAGGCGAAGCGCCGACTGGACCCGCTGCCCGGTTCGCTGCTAGTCTTTACGCTGCGCTCATCGGGGAAATTGCAGATTCTGCAACGTGTCGGCCGCGATCGCATGGTGCTGATCGATCCGGCGTAGGGAGTAGGTTCGCATGGCCGGACTGAAGCTAGTCGTGATTAGCGGTCTTTCCGGTTCAGGAAAGTCGCATGCCCTCAAATGTTTCGAAGATGCCGGATACTTCTGCATTGACAATTTGCCGCCGGCGCTACTGCCGACGTTTGTCGAGTTGTGCCATCAGCAGGGGGGGGAGATTAAAAATGTCGCGCTCGGCATCGATGTCCGGGAGCGCGTATTTTTCTCTGATCTCGTGGGGATTCTTGAGCAGGTCAAGGCCCTGGGTCATTCGGTGGAGTTGATGTTTTTTGAGGCGTGCGAAGAGGTGCTGGTGCGGCGCTTCTCGGAGTCTCGGAGACCCCACCCGTTACTACCACATCTCCCCATGCTGGAAGGGGTGCGTTTCGAGAAGGAGCATCTTGCTGAGCTGCGCCGTCATGCTGATCGCATCATTGATACCTCTGATTTGACGGTGCATGAACTGCGCGAGCTGTTGGCCAAGCGGTTCGGGCAGGAAGGGACGCCTCGCCGGTTGACGATCTCGCTGGTCACGTTTGGTTTCAAATTTGGCGTGCCGTACGATATCGACCTCCTGTTCGATGTCCGGTTTTTGCAGAATCCCTTCTTCGTGCCAGACCTCAAGCCCTTGACTGGGGAAGATCCGAAAGTGCGGAGTTATGTGCTGACCGATCCTGATGCGGTCGCTTTCATCGGGCAGCTTGAGGGCCTCTTTAAATTTCTCGTGCCTCTCTTCGAGCGAGAGCGCCGCAGCTATGTGAATGTCGGGATTGGCTGCACAGGGGGCCGGCACCGGTCGGTGGCGATTGCCGGACGGCTTCAGGAAAGCTTCGCGGCAATTGGCTATCAAGCGACGATCGCCCATCGCGACATCAATAAGTAGCAACCGTTACATTCTGCCATCGGAGTTTCTCTGCCAGGCGCTTTAGCGCCTGGGTGCTTGTCTAATACAGTACAGTCCATTTTGTTGGCCGATGGGGCATCGGGGCTATACGTGACCTGTGTATGAGACGAATCGCCAATATGGAGGTGTTCCCTCTCCCTACGAGATCTCCCGCATGTGTCTGCTGAGACCAAGGCCGGCCAGAATCTGTTAGTTTCTGCACCGTTGTGATACCATCATCCCGACGTTAGTTTTTGCAATTCCTTATTACATCAGGCGAAGTGTGCCGTAACCCCTGGATATCCTCTTGAAGAAGAATGGTCGTGTGGGCATGGCTGTGGAGGAACAGATTATACCGGTGGCGTTGGGGGAACGGAGTTACGACATTGTGCTCTGCTCCGGAATCCTTGCCTCTGTCGGTGATCGGCTCCGCGCCCTGACCACCTCTTTGAAGGTCGGGGTGGTGACGGACCGGCATGTAGCCAGCCATTATCTTCAGGCAACCCTCCGCTCGCTTCGTAAGGCTGGCTACGATCCCACTCCGATTATCTTGCCACCGGGAGAGCGCACCAAGACGCTCGGCAGCATCAGCAAGGTTCTCGATGTCTTGGCCCGGCACAAGTTCGAACGCCAGTCCCTCTTACTGGCCCTCGGCGGCGGAGTCATCGGCGATATCACTGGCTTTGCCGCCGCGATCTACCAACGAGGCATCCCGTTTGTGCAGGTGCCGACGACGTTGGTCGCGCAAGTTGATTCCAGCGTTGGAGGCAAGACTGGTGTCGACCATCGGCTGGGCAAGAATTTGATCGGGGCCTTTTACCAGCCGCGAGCCGTCCTGATCGATCCTCTCATGCTCCGCACCTTGCCGCGTCGTGAATGGATTGCCGGCTTGGCCGAAGTGATCAAGTACGGCATTATCGCCGACAAAAAGTTTTTTGATTTTTTGGAGCAGGAGATGCCTGCGATCTTGGAGCTGGCGGACGAACCGGTCGTCCATGTGATTAAGCGGTCCTGTCAGATTAAGGCGGAGGTCGTTGCCGGGGACGAGCGGGAGGCGGATCGCCGACGCATTCTCAACTATGGTCATACGATCGGTCATGCATTGGAGTCGCTTGGCGGCTATCGCGGCTTGATCCATGGTGAAGCGGTGGGTATCGGCTTGGTGCAAGAAGCGGATTTGGCCTGTTATATGGGGCTCTGCACGCGTGAGGTGGTTGATCGGATTAGAAGTCTCGTGCAGCGAGCCGGCTTGCCCGAACAGGTCTCCCGAACAGCCTTTGGCCCCATCTGGAAAGCGATGCAGCATGACAAGAAGGTGGTCAAGGAACAAGTCATTGGGGTCTGGCCTGTACGGATTGGCGAGGTGACGATTAGGCCGATCGAGCAGCAGATGTGTGCCGAATGGTTTCAGTCTATACATGGCCGCGGGAAAAAACTACCGAGTCGCAGCCGGCCAGGCAACCCGTCGATTCGTCGAAAGACCCGTGCGAGAAAGTAAGGACTCATGACAACTAAACGCGTGCCCTCAGTAGCGCACCTGCAACAGGCTTTGCGGGAGAAGACACGCGAAGTCGATGTCCTCCATCGCATCACGGAGTCCATCAGCAACCAGCTGGATCTCGAAGCGGTGCTCCGGCATATCGTCGAAGTGGTGGTGGAAGTTACCAAGGCGGACGCGTGCCTCCTATATCTCTTGTCCGATGGCCAGGACGAACTCATCCTGCGCGCCTCCAAGAATCCCCATCCGAAATTGATCGGCCGCATCACGATCGGGTTAGGCGAAGGCATCACCGGATGGGTGGCCCAGGAACGGACCCGCGTGGTGATTCCGAGCAATGCGAGCGACGATCCGCGCTTCAAGTTTTTCCATAACCTTCCAGAGGACCGCCATCAAGCCTTTGTCTCCGTCCCGATTATGGCCAAAAATGAAGTGGTCGGCGTGATTAATGCTCAGCACAAGCGCCCAAAACATTATCGGCTAGATCAGATAGCGTTGCTCTCGACCATCGCGAATCAAGTCGGTGGAGCGATCGAAAATGCGCGGCTTTACGATCAAATGAAACGCAAAGCTCTGCAAGTGGAAACGCTGTCGTTGGTCTCGGAAACAGTGGCGTCCAACCGGTTAATCGAGGACGTGCTGCAGCTTCTGGTGACGATGACCGCGCAAATGATGAGCTCCAAGATCTGCTCGATTATGTTATTGGATGAAGCCAGCGGCGAATTGCGGATCGAGGCGACACAAAGTCTGAGCGAGCAGTATCGCCGCAAGCCGAACCTCAAAATCGGGCAAAGTATCAGCGGCCGTGCGGTGAAAGACCGTCGGCCGATTATCGTGGCCGACGTGACTAAAGAGGCCAACTACATGTATTCGGATATGGCCAAGAAGGAAGGGTTGTGCTCAATGGTCTCGGTACCGATGATAGTGCGCGAGAGGGCGATCGGGGTGATTAATAGCTATACATCTTCCCCACACGCGTTTACCACCGAAGAGGTCAGGTTGTTGCAGGCTATTGCCAATCAGGCCGCCATCGCCATCGAGCATACGACCCTGATCGAGAAGTCGTTTGAGATGCAGGAAGCGCTGGCGGTCCGAAAGCTCATGGAGCGGGCAAAGGGCTACCTGATGCGCTCGAAGAAGCTGACCGAAGAAGAGGCCTTCAAGCTTATTCAACGGCAAAGTATGGATTTGCGAAAGTCGATGCGCGAGATCTCTGAGGCGATTTTGTTGGCAGGGAGTATCGAAGAGCAAACGGGCGGTCGATTGAAATAACAAACGGGAGCCTACGTAGCCTCTTTCGCCGAGTTGAGGTTGCTCTTCTTCATTTTTCCTGCGCTTTCTGCCGATTCGACAGCTGCTTGCGGATTTCCTGCAACTCCTTTTTGAGTTCCTCCATTCCCGTATTTTTTCCCGCATCTGCTCCTGCAGTGATCGTGATCGAGCACGATATGGAATTCGTTCGGCAGATCGCAAGAACGGTCACGGTGCTCCACGAAGGTGCCGTGATTTGCGAGGGGCCTGTTGAGAAAGTCCAGGCCGACGACCGTGTCCGTGAAATATACCTTGGCCGTCAAAAAGTGGCGTACACCTAAGCCATGCTGCAACTCGAAAAGATCAATGTCTACTACGGCGAAAGCCATATCTTACGCGATGTCTCGTTTGCCATGGAGCCGGGACAAGTTGCCTGTCTCATGGGGCGGAATGGTGTCGGAAAAACTACTACGCTGAAGGCGATTATGGGTCTGCTGCCGGTCCGATCCGGTCGAGTCAAGATTAACGAGGGGGCATAACGGACGAAGTGGCGGATCGACGGGCCAAGCAGGGGATAGCCTATGTCCCACAGGGCCGCGAGATCATTCCTCATCTTACTGTGCGGGAAACTTGCAGCTAGGCTTCTGGGCACGAGCCAATAAGGGGAACGGTGCTACCGAGAAAGCGGCCTTCGAGAAAGTGTACCGCCTGTTCCCCAAGCTGACGCAAATTCTTGAACGGCCGAGCGGAGTGCTGAGCGGCGGTGAGCAGCAGCAATTGGCGATTGGGCGCGCCTTGTTATCAGATCCAAAAGTTCTGCTGCTCGATGAACCGACCGAGGGGATTCAGCCGTCTGTGGTAGATCAAATCGAGGACGTGATTATTGGCTTCAAGCGCCAGCGGCGCTTTGCGATCTTGCTGGTGGAGCAGGGGCTCCACTTCGCTGCGCGCCTTGCTGATGCCTACGTCATTATGGCAAAAGGAGCGGTGGTGGCAGCGGGGAAGGCAAATGAGTTGAGTCCGGAAGAAGTAAAACGGCATCTTGTAGTGTAGCTTTGGCCGAGGAGGCGTGAGTGGCCTCCTGCTCGTGCAACGCGCGGCCTAACGCCGGTGGCCGCATCGGGCGTCAAGGCGCCGCTCATCGGCGAGTGTTATGCCAATCTCGCATGCCGAGTCGTTGACAGGAGACTGGCAACCCAGTGCAACATCTTCATCCTCGAAGCGCGCAAGGCCTGGATCGATCCCTCCAAGAAAACTCCCTCTGGTCGGTTTTGTCTGCCTCGTCGGCCTGATCGGAAGCCCCGCCTTAGCAGCCAAACAAGCAAAACAGACCGGTAAGACCCGATAAGCCAGCTGAGTCATCCGACTAACTTTGGGCGGGACTTTTCGGGTATTGATACGTATCTAATTGATTATATTAATATATTATTTATGATTCCGAGTAGGAAGTTCATGCTATGATTTCGTTGCTGCTTTCTTGGTCGTCATGGGCTCTCCCCTGGCGTAAGAAAGACGGGGAGGTGATGTGGCCATCGCCTCCCCTTTTTTTGCCTCGAGGTCTTTTCTGGTTCCTGGCTTCAGCCGCTTCTCTCTTCTCCTCAGTGCCTGTCTCTTCATCCGGATCATGAACTCAGGGCCGTCGTTTTGATGGCACCACCAGGCTTGGCATCGTCATTTGCTCGAGAATGGACTAGACGATATGCACCTCATGGTCACGACGAGGTCGTGGCGGGAGGGAAGGTGTACGACCTATTTGTCCTGACCAACCCGATAGGAGGTGGTCGAACGGGCAGACGTTTTTGCGAGGGACTCTTCGATGCGGTCTGTTGATTGTGAGATGCGATGTTGGTTTGAGGGAGATCGAGGAGGAGAGAAGTGAGGGGGCGACGTGGCCGCCGCCCCCTCATGGTGCTACTTCTTCTTCTTCGCCGCTTTTTTTGCGGTCTTCTTCTTCGCTGCTTTCTTCGTTGCCATGTGAACTCCACCCCCTTTCGGTGTGAAAATGTTGAACACTATACGTCAGGTATATCAGAGTTTGAGCGACGAGTAAAACTTTCTCTTCAAGATTTTTTGGAAAAAGTGGGGGAGGGTCAGAGGTGTATAACTGGAGGTCGGAGTTGTTAGTGCTGCCATGTCAGGTTGTTTTTCGGTAACTGCATAGAAACGGGGCCAATGCTTCTTCTGAAGAGTATAAGAAACATCGGGCCCGAATCGTTTCAGTCGGCTGGGTCGCCGCGCTCTAGGCGGTTTGTTGGATCGCCGAGAGCAGCCACTTCCCGTCTTGAAAGCGCATGAAGGTCCAGACTTCGTGTGATTCGCTCGGCGTCACGTCGTTCCCTTCGACGAGATAGCCTGCGTCGCCTCGTTGCTTTGTGAGGGAGATCGTATAGTCGCGGGCGCTCCAGCGGAGCCCCACCGTCGCGTAATGCGTGGCGTCTTCGATCCAGGATTCTCTGACTTCTGCCTGGAGGAGGGCCACATCTTCCACATAGTTCTGGACGTCTAGGCTGGTCTGTTCTGCCAACGCGGTGCCGAAATAGGTGAACATCTCCGGCGTGACGAACCGTCGCAGCCCTGCCAGGTCTTGTTTGCTCCAGGCCGTTTGAATGTCGGTCAGTAGTTGCTGAAAGGCGATCTTGTCCTCCGTGGTGACATCGCTGACCACCACCGTGGTTTGGATGGCGAGAGCGGAGGGTTCTGCCAAGAGGCTACCGCTAGTTGCGCTGCTCCTCGTAATCCCGGAAAAGTTGGGGATAGGTCGCCGGACTTTCATGAAATACAATAGTGCTCCTGCTCCGACAAGTATCAGGATTAGGAGGATCCCGGTGGAGCTGGAAGATCCGGCTGCCTGTTCGGTTCCGCCTATCTGCTCGCCGAGTTCGGCGGTTTTTGCGCTGCTGTCCGTTGCCCCGAAGAGCATATGTCCGATCCATGATCCGGCAAGACCTCCCGCGATTCCGGCCAAGAGGGGATTGCGCTGCAGGAACGAAGGCTGTCTGGCAGGAGCCGGCTGGGCCGTGGGCGCCTGCTGCGGCCCGGTTGTGGCAGGCTTTGGTGTGGCGGACTGTTGAATCGGCTTTGCGCTGTTTTGGTCATAGGTGCGCGATCCACGGCTGCCGATACTGCCCGAGGTACTTCCGCTTCGTGAGCCGCTGGAATAGCCTCCCCCAGATCCACCCCTCGCTCTTGCGAGGGAGAGGGCTGGAGTTCCGATCAGGGCAATCACGATAAATGAGGCAATGAGTTTCGTGTGGTTCAAGGCAGGCTCCCTTTCTATCGATGTCATAAGGCAAGAAAACGCTGGCATCATCCTAACAGCAATGGGTCCAAGAAAACGTAAGATTCGAGAATGAGCAGCCTGGTCGTCCTTCTGCTCTCGTTCAGTGCGACTTTCTTGCCCAAGCAAGCAACGGGTGAGGAGCGTTGGCCTGCAGCCGCCCCTGAGTGGGCGGCACTTTCATTGACTCTCCTTAGACCCCTCCATATAATGCCCATCAATAGTAGGTTTTGACTGCCTTTCCAAATAGTTATGACTATTTTCCCCAAGATATCTCTAGCAAGAATATGGGGCAAGGTTCGTGTGGAGCTGTCCCATGCCTTTTCGACCGGATCCAAGGGCGAGGTGTTCACTATTGAAGATCTCGCGTTGCTCGAACGGATAGCCAATGCGGTGGTGAAGCGGGGCATGGTGGCGCCCGCCACGATGTTTCTTGAATCGCTCGGGCCCATGAACTTTCTCGGCAGCCAGGCCCTGTATTTCCTGACTCCGATCGTCGAATGGGCGTTCAACGCCAGGGAAGTCGAGCAGGTGGCTCAGTTACTCGAACGGCGCGATACAATCTCCCGTCTTTTGACCCTCATGGAAACGAAGTCTGCTTCACAGGCTCCGCAAGGAGCCTCCGCGAGATGACTGAGCCGAGCGCAACATCCAACCCTCTCAACGTCATCGTGGCCACCGATTGCGGTAGCACGACGACCAAAGCCATCCTGATCGAGAAAGTCGGGAACGAGTATCGACAGACCTATCGCGGGGAAGCGCCCACGACGGTGGAAGCACCCTTCGAAGACGTGACGCGTGGGGTGCTGAACGCGATTGCGGAAATTGAAGAACTTTCCGGTCGAAAAATTCTGGACGGAGACAAGATCATCACGCCCTGCCGCGATGCAAAGACCGGCGTCGATATCTACATCTCTACGAGCAGCGCGGGCGGCGGGTTGCAGATGATGGTCACGGGTGTGGTGCAGAATATGACGGGGGAAAGCGCACAACGGGCCGCGCTGGGTGCCGGCGCGATCGTTATCGATGTGCTCGCCTCGAACGATGGGCGCCTGCCCCATGAAAAAATCGAGCGGATCCGCACGATGAGACCGGACATGATTTTGATGTCCGGCGGAACCGATGGCGGTGCGGTCACCCATGTAGTTGAGATGGCCGAATATATTTCTGCCGCGGAGCCCCGCCCTCGCTTTGGCGCCACCTACAAGCTTCCGTTGATTTACGCAGGCAATAAAGATGCACAGCCGCAAGTGAGGAAGATCCTAGGCGAGAAAGCGGCCCTGGTACTGACGGACAACATCCGCCCTGTGCTGGAGCGGGAGAACCTCACTCCAGCGCGAGACAAGATTCACGATCTCTTTCTCGAGCATGTCATGCAGCAGGCGCCTGGCTATAAGAAGCTAATCGAAATGGCCGGCGCGCCGATCATGCCGACGCCGGCGGCGGTCGGGGTGATCATGGAAACGATCGCCAAACGGGAACATCTGAATTTGATCGGGGTGGATATTGGCGGGGCTACCACGGACGTCTTCTCGATCTTCGAAGGCCTGTTCAATCGGACGGTTAGCGCGAACCTCGGTATGTCCTACAGTATTTCCAACGTGCTGGCGGAAGCGGGCCTCGCCAACATCATGCGGTGGGTGCCCTTCACGCTCGACGAACAGACGCTTCGCAACCGGATCAAGAATAAGATGGTCCGGCCGACTACGATTCCGCAGACGCTGGATGAGCTGCAGATTGAACATGCAATTGCCCGTGAGGCGCTCCGGCTTGCTTTGATTCATCACAAGTCCCTTGCGACGGCGCTGAAAGGCATACAGCAGGAACGTACGATCTCCGATGTATTCGAGCAGCAGCAGTCCGGCAAGACCCTGATCAATATGCTCAAGCTGGATTTGATCGTGGGGAGTGGCGGGATTTTGTCCCATGCGCCACGTCGTGTGCAGTCGATGCTGATGATGGTGGATGCCTATGAACCACTCGGTGTGACGAGGCTCTCGGTGGACAGCATCTTCATGATGCCGCATCTAGGGGTCCTCTCGATGATCAATGAGCGGGCTGCCACCGATGTCTTTGTCCGAGATTGCATGGTCTATTTAGGGACCTGTGTTGCGCCGATCGGTCAGGGGAAGGAAGGGGAGCGGTGCGCCGACTATGTCATTACCTTCCCGGACGGGCGAGTAGACAAGGGGCAACTGTCGTTCGGTGATTTGCGGCTGCTGCCATTAGCCAGCGATCAGAAGGCCTCGATCACGATCCAGCCGGTGAAACAGGTCAATCTCGGGGCCGGGGCTGGAGTCTCGGTCACGCGTGAAGTGCAGGGAGGCGTGGTGGGACTCTTGCTCGATGGACGAGGGCGACCTTTGCAGTTGCCGGCCGAGCATGATGCGAAAGTGGCCATGCTGACGAAATGGTTCAAGGCTGTGGATTTATATCCGAAGATGTAAAGTTTGCGACGAGAGTCACCAGCGGAGAATGTTTCAGCCTCCGATTAGGCAATTTGATATGCCCCATTCTTACACGCCAGGCTTAACCGTTACAGAACAAACCACGGTCCGTCGCAGACGGATGTTGTCTCTATCAGGGACCGTGCTGGTCGTGGCAGGAGAAACTGTGCGTGCGAATCAGGCTGTGGCTCGCGCGGAATTACCAGGGAAGGTCTATCCCCTGAACCTGGCCAACCAGTTGGGTGTCGCGCCGGATGAGATCAACGAGTATCTGATTAAGAAGACCGGCGATCCGGTGCAGAAGGACGAGATCCTGGCGGAGAATAAACCGCTCATCAAATGGTTCAAGACGGAGGTCCTCTCGCCTGTCACCGGCGTCGTGGAATCCGTGTCCACCATCACGGGGCAGGTCCTGTTGCGGGAGCCGCCTCGCGTGTTGGAACTCTTGGGCTATGTAGACGGCCTCATCGTTGAGGTGATCCCTCAGCAAGGGGTCGTCGTCGAAACTGAGTGCAGTCTGGTACAGGGGATCTTCGGTATTGGCGGGGAAACCTGGGGCGAGATCGTGATCGCGGTGACTGCGCCGGATGAAATCCTCTTGCCTCGTCACTTCACCGGTGCCATGAAGGGCAAGGTGGTCGTGGGCGGTTCCTTCATCTCGTCAGACGGGTTGGCTCGCGCGAAAGATGTGGGGGTAGCGGGGTTGGTTATTGGCGGCATTCATGATAAGGATTTGCGCGCACTCCTGGGCTACGACCTTGGGGTGGCCATCACTGGCACGGAGCAGGTCGGCTTTACCCTCATCCTCACCGAAGGGTTCGGCACCATCCCCATGGCCGAAAAAACATTCACACTTCTCTCAGCCCATGTGGGCCAACTGGCCTCTATTTCAGGCGCGACACAAATTCGCGCCGGCGTGATTCGCCCGGAGGTCATCATTCCCAAGCGCATCACAGCGGCTCATAGCCCTGCCACCGTGCTCCAGCGGGAAGGCATCAGAATCGGTGACCAGGTGCGGATCATTCGAGATCCTCTGTTCGGCAAGATCGGCGAAGTTGCGAGCCTGCCGTCCGACCTCCAGAAGATTCCGACCGAAAGCGAAGTGCGGGTGATGGAGGTCTGCTTTGCCGACGGCAGCAGAGTGATGATTCCGCGGACCAATATTGAGCTCATTGAAGGATGCTAGTGCGCGTGGAACGTCAAGGCTGGAAGACATCGGTGCTCCTGCTCATGGCTGTTTTGATTCAGCCGGGGTCACCGGTGTTTGCGCAGTACCAGGACCAGACAAAGACGACCCTCTCTCCCCCTCAAGATATCCGCGCCTTCGATACGCCCAGCGACGGTGGCGACAGTGTAACTCTAATTTGGGCCCCGGCTGCTTACGATAGCGCTGCGACCAAGTATCAGATCCTTCTGAGCGAGGGATCGGCGGTTGATCCTGCTGCGATGAAGGTCGTGGCGGAGTTTCCTGCCAATCAACATTACGTTCGTGAATCCAAGTGGCCCTGGTGGACGAGGCCTGCGGCGGGGGACCAGCATCAGTTCACATTGAGGAACGGGCGGGGAGTCGAACTCAAGAGTGGGACTGCCTACAGCATCACGGTCGCGGCGGTGCTGAGCGACGATCGCGGAATCGGCATGCCGGTGCGGGTAACGCCGCAACCGAATTGGATAAATTGGAATCAGATTAATAATCTGGTGCTGGCGCTTTTGTTCGGTGGCATCGTGCTCTACGCGATTGGCCGGGCCAGAACGAAGGAGATCTTCTTGCGCCGTATTCCAGGCCTGGATGCCGTGGATGAGGCCATCGGTCGTGCGACCGAGCTGGGCAAGCCGATTCTCTATCTAACCGGCGCCCACGACATGAGCGATCCCTCGACGATCGCGGCGGCGGTGATTCTGGGGCGGGTGGCGAAACGGACGGCAGCCTATGAGACAGAGCTGCTCGTGCCTCATCGGGATCCGATGACCATGGCTGTCTGTCAGGAGATTACGAAACAGGCTTATCTGGAAGCAGGCAAGCCAGATCTTTACAAGGACGATTCCAACTTCTTTATTACGTCGGATCAATTCAGCTATACCGCGGCAGTGGACGGGATCATGCTGCGTAAAAAGCCTGCGGCGAATTTTTTCATGGGGGCCTATTTCGCCGAAGCGCTCTTGCTGACGGAAACCGGCGCGAGCACCGGCGCGATCCAAATCGCTGGGACGGACTCGGATCACCAGCTCCCGTTCTTTGTCACCACCTGCGACTATACCTTGATCGGGGAGGAGCTGTATGCGGCCAGCGCCTATCTCTCTCGAGAGCCTGTGCAGGTTGGGACATTGCTTGGACAGGATATTGGTAAGGGGCTCATCCTCTGCATCCTCGTCGCTGGGACCGCCCTGGCCACTCTGGGAGCGCTGCTCGGTGCGCAGTGGCCGCAATTGTTTTTAGATGTGTTTAAGGACGTGAAATGATTTTTCTTCGTCGACAGGTCCCGCTTCTGATTACGCTCATCACGGGGCTGGTGTTTGCGGCACAGTACTATATCCCGCATCCGGCTTCGGAGCAGATGCTGACCTCCGTGACCAAGTGGCTCCAGATCATCGGTGGGTTTGCGTTGGTGCTGGGCGTGAGCAGCCTGTTCCACGTCCATGCGATCAAGATTCGGCGCAAGGAAGCAGGTTGGGGCTACAGTTTCGTCCTCTATGTCAGTATGTTGGGCACTATTGCGGTCGGCCTTTGGTCGAATGGCAAAGAAGCTGTCGACGGTGCCATGACCTCCTTCGGCTGGATCTATAACTTCATGATGGTTCCGCTGCAAGGAACCATGTTCGCCATCCTTGCCTTCTTCATCGCTTCAGCCGCCTATCGGTCTTTCCGCGCGAGGAGCCGCGAGGCGGCGGTCCTGCTCATTGCGGCGGTGATTGTGATGATGGGCCGAGTGCCGCTCGGGGAATATCTCATCCCGCTCAGCGGCGATCTGTCTCAATGGATCTTGAACGTGCTGAATGCGTCGGTGCGGCGCGCAATTCTGATCGGCGTGAGCCTCGGCACAGTTGCCCTCTCCATCAAGATCATCTTTGGGATGGAGCGGTCGTATTTGGGTGGCGGGAAAGAGTAAGGCGAAGTTAAAAATGCAAAATGGAAAACTAGTCAAATCAGAAGCGCCTCCTTCCATTTTGTTTTTTACACGTTTCATTGCGAGGTGACGCGGTGATCTTCGCAGAGCGCATGTTGAAAATCGATCGGCGGATCATCTTTCTGGTGATCGGCCTCTGCACGCTCTTGCCTTTACTCTATCCGGTCGGGCTGCCGATCAAGATTTCGCCGGAAGTGAGAGGAGTCTACGACTATATCGAGTCGCTCCCGGAGGGGTCGGTGTTTCTGCTCTCGCTGGATTTCGATCCTGCCTCGAAGCCGGAGCTCCATCCCCAATCGATCTCCCTACTTCGTCATGCCTTCCGGAAGAATCTTCGGGTGGTTGCGATGACCCTCTGGGTCTCTGGTACCGGCATGGCAGACCAGGTCGTCACGCAGGTCGCCCGTGAGATGGGCAAGGAGAATGGAAAAGATTATGTGTTTCTCGGCTGGAGTCCAGGCGGAACCGCCGTCATCATGAACATGGGGCAGGACCTCTATGGGGCCTTTCCCGCAGACTACAACGGCAAACCGACGAAGGGGCTCCCAGTGCTTCAAGGGATTGCCAACCTGCGAGATGTGACCTATGCCGTCAGTCTGGGCGCAGGCAATCCAGGCGTGGAGGCCTGGTATGTGTTCGGCAAGGACAAGTACAAGTTCGAGCTTGGCGGAGGCTGCACCGGCGTGATGGCCCCCGGCTTATATCCGTTGCTACGGAGCGGTCAGATCAATGGGCTGATCGGAGGCCTGCGAGGCGCAGCGGAATACGAGACCCTGATCGGCCAGAAGGGGAAGGCCATTGCCGGGATGGATGCCCAATCTGCCACCCATCTCGCCATCATCGTGCTGGTGATCCTGTGTAATCTGTTTTACTTCTCGTTGCGTAGGCAGTCTGCGCAGTAGGGCCACTCGGGGGTATGAGGATCTATGCCGATTGAAACCATCATCGGGGCCTGGGTAGCGACGGGGTTGACCCTCTTTATCTTCTCGTTCCTCTATAAGGATAACCCCTTGTTCAAGCTGGCGGAGAATCTCTACGTCGGCGTATCGGTTGGCTATACCATCGTGAAGACCTACGACACGGTGATCGTCCATCTCATCTGGACCCCGATCGTGAAGAACGGGGAATGGGCCCTGTTGATCCCGGTTTCTATTGGGATGCTCATGCTCACGCGCTATGTGCCGAAAGCCGCCTGGCTTTCGCGCTATGCGTTCGCGTTTATTGTGGGTGTCGGGTCTGGGCTGGCCATCCCTCGTGTGATTTCTTCTTATATCCTCAAGCAGATTGAAGATACGGTGCGCCCGCTTCTGGTGATGGTGCCGGGCGAGGGGCTCTCCTTTACCTGGAACCTGCTCAATCCGGCCAGCAGCCTGAATACCATCATCATCCTGATCGGGGTCAGCTCCGTGTTGTTTTACTTCTTCTTCTCCGTCGAACATACGGGGCTCGGAAAGGTTGTGGCCAGGACCGGCATCCTCTTCCTCATGATCGCGTTCGGTGCTGCCTTCGGTTATACCGTGATGGCCCGCATGTCCCTTTTGATCGGGCGGTTGACCGATCTGATCGAGTTCACCGATCTCTCCTATGGCCGGCCAAGCCTCTGGCTTTTGGGGTTGACCATTCTCACTCTGGTGGTGATGAGCCGCAGAGCCAGCCATAAGCCGGAAGAAGAGTAGGTCTCTTCAGTCTATCGAGTCTCTCCTGTCTATTCGGTTTGTCTAGTCGAACACGACAACCCGATGAATCAGATTAACCAAACAGACCAGAAAGACCAGATCAACAGTTGCAGCTGGCGTAATCCCTTCGTTACAATGGCGCTCCAATAAGGAGTGCTATGCCTACTACCGCCAGCCCCACAAAAGACCCCAAGGAGTATCCTGCTCTTCGCAATCTGCAATTCTCGCCGATCAGAGAAGGCGAGGAGCAGTTCATGCTCCTGTGGGACCCGACGGGCTTGAGCAAAGAAAAGCTCGTGCTGCCGCTTAACTACTTTTTCATCATTCAGCATTTTGACGGTGAACATTCGCTGGCGGAGATCGGGGCGCTTTACCTGAAGCGATTTGGTGAATTTCTCGTACCCAGCAAGATGGATCAGCTGGTTGTTGATCTGAATGAGAAACTGTTCCTGGAGGGTCAGCGCGCCGAGGAGGCCGGGCGGCTGGCGCGGGAAGCCTATCGGCTGAGCCCGCTACGTCGCGCAGCCCATGCAGGGCGTGGCTATGAAGCAGACAGTGCCAAACTGAAAAAACAGATCGACGGATTCTTTACGTCGGAAGAAGGACCAGACTTCAAGCCATCGGAGAATGCGGGCAAGAAAATCAAAGGTCTCGTTGCTCCGACCTATGATTTGAAGCAGGCGGGGCCGATCTATGCCTGGGCGTATAAAGAACTCCAAGAAGCGGAGCAGCCGGACCTCTTTGTCATCGTCGGGACTGCATTTGCCGGATTAGACCATGTCTTTGCCGTGACGGATAAAGACTTCGAGACCCCGTTCGGCGTTGTATCCGCCGACCAGCCAATCCTGAGTCAGCTCAGGGCCAAGCTGCCGGAATTTTTCGAAGACGATCTCTGCCATCAGGCGGAGCAGGCGGTGGAGTTTCAACTTCCCTTTCTTCAAGACATTGTGGGGAAGAAGAAGCCTTTTACCATTGTGCCGATCTTGAGTGCCTTCTCCGCTGCGAGTTTGGGGGATCCGGCTGTGCGCCAATCGGTCGACCAGTTCTTGGCTGGGTTACGAGAGGTACTGGCGCAATCTGGCAGGACCTACTGTGTGATCGCAGCGGGCGAGCTGGCTCATCTGGGCATGAGGTATGGAGACAAGGCGCCTCCGACGGACTTCTCCTTCCATCGCTGCATGCAGTTCGATTTGGAGATGTTGAAGCCGGTGGAGGAGCGGCAGCCGGAAGAGTTCGCCAACTACATCAGAAAAGAACAGGACCAACGCCGGATCTCTGGATTTTCACCCATCTATTCGTTGCTACGGTTGATCGATGCGGAGAGCGGGCAAGTGTTGCGCTATGACCGCGGGATCACCGATCAGTACAATTCGACGGTGACGTACGCTTCGATGGCCTTCTTCTAACGTCGGCTGTTGAAACAGACTCCCAGCTTCGTTCGCGCCTCGACAGGTCCTCACCGTACCCGAGAGGGTACGCCTCTCATTGTGACTCGCCTGAGCCCTTGTTGGATGATTTTTTCGAACAGCCAATTTTTCGAGTGTGCCGAGGTGGGAGATTGAGTAGATTGCCCTGCCGCTACTCTTTGACTACCATGGTCATGGGAATCCGCTCTAGGGGATTGTCGCAGTCGTCCCGGACTGCGGCGACGATCGTGTCCACGACATCCATCCCTCGAAAGACCTCGCCGAAGACGGTGTAGGTCCGGTCCAGCCCGCTGTTGTCCGCAACACTTATATAAAACTGGGATCCGCTGTCGTTGAAATCTCTGGTGCTATTGCTCTCCCGTGGCACCTTGGCCATGGCGATGGCGCCCCGCTTATGAGGCCGGTCGCTCGTTTCTGGATTCAGCCAGTAACCGGGACTCCCGGATCCGTGCAGGGACCGGTCCAGGTTCTTGCTCAGCGGATCGCCGCCCTGAATGATGAATCCCGGGACGACGCGATGGAAGGTGGTGCCATTATAGAACCCCATCTTGACGAGCTTGATGAAGTTCTCGACGTGGCGAGGCGCATCATCAGGGTAGAAACGAATCTTGATCTCACCGAAGGGTGTCGTGATGGTGACCCGGGGATCGATTTTTTGGAATTGCATAGTCATGGGTGATGAATGTAGCAGGGGTAAGCTTCAGGCGGCAAGAGGCGGGAGCCGTAAAACGGGAGACGTGAAAGGTGAAATGAGGGCTAAGAGCTTGCACGAGCGCTTCTGGCTCCTCCGTTTCATCTTTCACGTTTTTAACCCCTTGCCTGGGTCGATTTTGAACCAGAGGAGGCCGCCCAGGATGGCGATGGCTGCGGCCACCCCTAACGAAACAGGCCAGCCCCAGTGATGGGCCAGCCAGGGAGTCAGGGTCGGGGAAATTGTTCCGCCGATATTGGCGCCGGTGTTCATGAGTCCCGACAGGATGCCGGCATGGGCTTTCGACAGATCGGTCGTCGAGGCCCAGTAGGCGCCGATGGAGAAGTAGAGCCAGCCTGCGCCGAATGACAGACAGGTGATTGCGAGAAAGGGAGATTCGATAAGGGCGCCCAGGGCGATGAAGACCCCGGCCAGGACCATGCCGGTCATGCCGGCTACAGCCCGCCCGGTTGTAAGTCCGTAATTGGCCGCCAGACGATCGGTCACCCAGCCTCCCAGCGGACAAAAGAGCAGCATGGCTAGAAAAGGGGTTGAGGCATAGATTCCGCCACGGAGCACATCGAATTCTCGAACATTCACCAGATATAAGTAGAACCAGGACAGATAGACGTAGGCGACGTAGCCGAGGCAACTGTAGCTGAGCACCAGCCACCAGACTGTGGGGGTCTGTCTGAATGTCCGCCAGGGCACATCGATACTAGTGGGTGGCTCACGCTCAAGGAGAGCCTGTTCTTCTTCATTGACCCAGGGATGTTCATGAGGATGGCTACGCGCGAGGAGCCACCAGAGAAGTCCCATGCCGAGTCCGAGCAGACTGGACAGATAGAAAACGGTTTGCCAGCCCCAGTTCACCATGACCCAGGCGCCAATTGGCAGGGTTATGGCAGAGCCTAATCCGATGCCGCCGATTGCGACGCCGATGCCGAAGCCTCGCGCGTGAGCCGGGAGCCAATTGGTGACGGCGCGATTGAAGGTCGGCAGGGCCACGGCTTCTCCAAGTCCCAGGGAGAACCGCACGAGCATCAGGGCGCCGACCGTTCCGACCAGGCTCGCAAGCCAGGAGGCGGCCACCATAGCGGTGAAGGCGGTACAGATCGACCACCAGAGGAGCGCGCCGGTGAGCACGACTCTCGCGCCCCAGCGATCGGCTAGCCATCCACCGGGAATCTGGAAAAGGGCGTAGCCCATGACGAAAGCCGAGAAGATCCAGCCCATCTGCTGATCGGTGATGCCATAGGCCGGCATCATCTGCCGCGCGGTGACGGAAATGTTGCCCCGGTCGATATAGGTGATGACGCTGACGAGAAAGAGCAGCGAGAGGATGAGCCAGCGTATTCGGGATGGGCGAGTGGTAGGCTGGCTCACGAAATTTGGTTGTGCAGTCTGTCTAGGGAGATGTTGGTGCGGGAGTATAGCTGGTTCAGGCGGTTTCATCATCTATTGAGTGTTGGGCCGGCGATGCGGAGATTTCGCAGTCTTGGCGGAGGCTTAGTAGATTTCATACAGGTGATTCGGTAAGATGCCGCATCCGCAGACTTGATGCGGTTTATTCCCCTCCCCCGCATGGCCGATCTTAGGGAGTAGGAGTTGGTTCGAACTCGCCGTCTCATCATTTTCAGTGCCATTGTGCTGGTCGGCATCCTTGTGCTGATGGTTGCGCACTCCCTTACCGGAGGCAAGTATTTTAAAGATTTCTTCCTGCAGCAGTTGGAGGAGGGGATCGGACGGAAGATCAACGTCCATCGTGCCAAGCTGGTGCTTTTCCCCCGTCTTCGTTTGGAACTCACACAGGTCGCGATTCACGATCGGAACTCCGACGACATCTTGTTGTCCGCCAAAAAACTGGATGTAGTTCTGCGTTTGCTTCCTCTGTTGCGTAAACAGGTGGTCGCGAAGCGGTTGCTGATCGAGGAGCCGATCTTGACGCTCCGGCGTGACCAGAAGGGTCATTGGAATTTTCTAGATGGAGTGGCGCAGGGAGGCGCCCTCGATGAAGGCGCCGTGCAGACGGTCAGCCGGGTCTTCCGGATTCGTGAAGCCACCTTGATCAAGGGGAAGTTGATCATTATCGACGACGGCCGTTCTGACGGGACTCGGTCGATGGCCTTGGAGTCGGTGGAAGCGTCACTGGTCGTGAGGGCGGAGCGGGGCCAGGCGGATCTGCATGTTTCCGCCGCGCATGTCAGCGACAAGGGTTTGTCAGCGTTGTCGCTAATCGGGAGGATTACTACCCCGCCACGTCAGCTTCTGGCGCCAGACGATCCTGCGGCTTCGCAGGTCCGGCTTCAGTTCGACGGCAACCTGGATGCCGCCAATGTGAATCTTCGGGATGCGGCGGACTTCTTCGGGCCTCGTCCGGTTCCTGAGCAGTTGCAGGGTGTCGTGAATGTGTACAGCCTCGTGCGCGCCGTGCCAGGCGTGGCCGGCTATGATGTCCTCCTATCCGATCTCTCCGTGAACCTCGAACAGCTGGCCCTTACAGGCCAAGCGAGTCTCTCCGGTCTGCTGACGCCTCAACCCATGTTTGCTGTGACCTTTGCGGCATCCCCGCTCCAGTTGCGCCAGTTGCTTGCGCAGCTGCCGGCTCAGTGGGTCCATCCGCAGTTGCCTGCGATTATTCAGGAGCAGGCGATCGATGGGACGGTGGAAATTGTGTCGGCCACGGTCACCGGATCACCGGCGGCAGGGCCGCAGCTCTCGTTGACGGGAGAGTTTCGTGTGAGTCACGCGCAGGCGCTGATCGGGGAGAGTCGTACCCCTGCCAAAGATGTGTCCGCAGTCGTGTCAGTCGAAGCAGGCCGCGTCAGAGTGTCGAACCTGAACGGGCTCTATGGCGCGATCCATATGCATGACAGCAAAGCGCTTGTGTCTTTTCTGGAGGCGGGGCCTTGGCTGGAAATCGATATTGCCGGGACGATGGCCGCTGCAGACTTAATGCAGTTTCTCGCAAAGACCGTCACCTCGGAGCAGCTGTCGCGTACGCTGGCCTCCTCGCGCAATGTCGAAGGCGTGGCCAGCCCTACGTTCCGTTTGGTCGGTCCGCTCAATCAGCCCGGGGGTATCACCTTCGCCGGGGGAGAGATTATCGTGCGGGGAGTTAGTTTGACGAATGCGTTATTACCTGAGCGGTTGACCGGCTTGCAGGGGCGGTTTGTGCTGTTAGATGGCGGGACCAAGTTCGATCAGGTGACAGGCCATTTTGGCGACCTGGCCTTGCAGGTCAGCGGCGGTATCACAGGTGGCAGCGCCAGTCTGTTTCAGGATTTTCTAGTTCGGGTCAAAGGCGATGCTGGTCATATGATCCGGTTGCTACCCGCGAACAGCGTTCCGGCTAAAACGATCGAGGGACTGGTGAGCGGCGCCGTGGTTTTGACCGGCCCGACCCGGTCACCGCATGTGCGGGGCGAGGTCGTTCTGACCGAGTCGAAAGTGACGATGGCCGGCCTGGTCGAAAAACCGATCGGCGCCCAGGCGACGGTGGAATTCGAGGGGATGATTCCGCAGGACGGAGTGTTGCTCGACAGGATCGAGCTGGTCGTGCCGCCTCTCCGGCTGCCGATTAAAGGCAAGATTCAATTGGGTAAACAATTTGCTATCGATGCGTCGCTGTCGACGGGGACCTTGTCATTGTCCCGTATGCCGGAATGGATTGCGAAGGGCGGCTTTGAAGCGGGCAATATCGAGGTGTCGCTGGACTTGAAGGGGAAGGGGCTCAATTGGAATGAGTGGCGGACCACCGGGTGGCTTGCCCTGACCAATGGCTTGCTGAATGCCAAGGGGGCCGAGGGCCCGATCGAGGATCTGTATCTGCGGATCCACTTCGTGCGGAACGGCGCGGAGATCAAACGGGTGTCCTTCCGCCTGCTCGACAGCCACCTCACGATGGAAGGAACGGTCCGGAATTGGGCGGAGAAACCGGAGATTACGGCCAGAATCGAATCCAATCAGATGGATATCGATCTCCTCATTCCCAAAGGCGAGCGGTCGCCGATTCGAGATTTCCTCGAAACCCTCGCGGCCACCAGCACGGTTCAGGCTACCGTGTCGATAGTGCGCGGTCATTATCATCATCTCAAGTTCGGAAATCTCTCCGCTCTGGTCACGATTCAAAACGGTGTGCTCGATGTGGATCGTTTGTCCAGTCGGTCGACTAGCGGGGAACTGGCTGGCCATTTTGTGGTGCACCTGCCGCGCAAGCAGCCGGCTGAGGCTCAAGTCTCGGTGCAGGTGACGGGCTTTCAGGTAGAAGATCTCTTGAAGTTGTTAGGCGAGAAAGAGGGGGGCTTGGCGACGGGGGAGGTGCGCGTGACGGGGACGCTCAGCGGGCATGGACGGAATCCGCGCGGGCTCGCTCCCACGTTGAACGGCAAAGTGGAAGCCCTGCTGGAGAACGGGCGCATGTTGAAATCGCAGAACCGGGCGCTCTGGAAAATTATCAGTATCTTGAATCTGCCGGCGGTCTTAAAGGGGAAGGTGGATTTGGAAAAAGATGGGCTGCCTTATCGCAAGATCACGGCGACGATGGTAGCGAAGAACGGTCTATTCGAGACGGAGAATTTAATCATCGATAGTCCGATCGTCAAGATGACCGCCGCAGGCAACTATGACTTGACGACGGATCAAATCGACATGGTCTGGGCCGTCAGTCCGTTCGGGTCCTATTCGGAATTCATTAACACGATTCCGCTCTTTGGACGAATTTTTTCCGGCGAGCGCCACGGCCTAGCCACGGCCCTCTTCTCCGTCAAAGGGTCCATTGAGAATCCGGAGGTGACGTACCTGCCGATCCAGTCGTTTGCGAGCGGCGTGACGGGGCTGGCGCAACTCGCGTTTGACGTCTTGAAGAACACCTTGATGTTGCCGATCGATTTGATTGCGCCTAATGAGGGCAAGGGCGCCAGTAAAGACCCGATTCCTACGCCGGGACCGGCGCCAGCCGTGCCTTGACCGACCTCCCCCCTCCCGTGCTAGATTTCGTGCACACCTATTATGGCTTCATCGACTTCCCCCTCCCAATACGCCACAGTCTTTATCGCTGCCAGCGAGAGCGACGCTAATCTCTATTACGCGACGAAGTTTATCGCGCCGGACCCCTTTATCTATCTCGAGATCAAAGGGGAGCGGATTCTAGTGATGAGCGATCTCGAAATGGATCGGGCGAAGAGTCAATCGTCCGTCGATCGGGTGCTGTCCTACTCGGAGGTCGAAGCCCGCGCGAAGACGCAGGGCATTTCCGAGCCTGGCACGGTCGAGGTGGTTCATATCCTCTTGCGGGAAGCCGGTATCACGCAGATCCTGGTTCCGGCGAACTTTCCCTTCGGTCATGCCGTCAAGTTCCAGTTCTTGGGGTATCAGCTCCATCCGAAACGGGACCCCTTCTATGAACAGCGGGTGGTCAAGACCGCTGAAGAAGTGCGCTATATCGAAATCGCCCAGCGCGCGACCGAGCAGGCGGTTGCGGCGGCGCACGACCTGCTGCGCCGAGCTTCAATTATTAAGGATCAGCTCTGGTTCGAGGGGGCGCCGCTGACGTCGGAGCGTGTGAAGAAATTTATTAATGTAGCCTTGATGGAAAGCGACTGCGTGGCCCAGCATACGATCGTTGCCGGTGGCGAGCAGGCTTGCGATCCGCACAACGAAGGAAGTGGGCCCTTGCCTGCTCACCGAAGCGTGATTTTCGACGTGTTTCCCCGTTCGGCTTCCAATCGGTATTTCGCCGACATGTCCCGAACTGTGGTGCGGGGGGCTCCGAGTCCTGAACTGAAGCGGCTCTATCAGACGGTTCTGGACGCGCAGGAAGAGGCCATCACAAAAATTAAGGACGGGGCAGACGGAAAACGTATTCATCAAGGGATCTGTGCGAGGTTTGAAAAAGCCGGGTATAAGACCGGCCTTGTCAATGGACGGATGCAGGGGTATTTTCATGGCACCGGCCACGGCGTCGGTCTCGATATCCACGAAGCGCCCCGTATCAGCCGCACCGGATCATTGCTTCAAGAAGGCCATGTCGTGACCGTCGAGCCGGGCCTGTACTATCCAGGCCTGGGGGCCGTCCGCATCGAGGACATGGTGCTCGTGACGAAAGACGGCTGTCGGAATCTGACGAACTTCCAGAAGGTTTT